>Ga0209281_1000924_pt1 | contig 24292 bp, 21 predicted proteins | sample MedtruBG_FD_187514 | JGI IMG/M metagenome (GOLD analysis project Ga0209281, IMG submission 187514) | Root nodule microbial communities of legume samples collected from California, USA - Medicago truncatula BG (SPAdes) (version 2) | ecosystem: Host-associated > Plants > Roots > Nodule | place... | reverse complement strand
CGGTGCACGCCCCTCGAGAGGCCGAGCGCAGGTTCTGCGCAGTGGGCAAAAGCGTTTGGTTACTTGGCGCTTTTCCAGGTAACCCGCTGTAAAAGCGGAACCATAGGAGGCCGTTACCGCAGAAATGAATATGTACACCACCAATAAAATACTCCAGCCAGGAGGCCGCCATCGCCAGCAAGCCGTTTCCTACAGGTATCGGTGTTCCCCGGAATTGCGTGAAGAACCATAAAAAAGGCGCCCGAGGGCGCCAAAATTCACCTGAACCGAGGGAGCCAGGTGAGGCCGTTCTACTTGCAGGAGAGGCAGCGGTGGTAAGGCGCTGCGTGAACGGAAAAGGTTTGAACATCGTACTTGATCGAACACATCACTCCGTAGGAGCTGCCGGAGGCTGCGATCTTTTGATTTTGCTTCGGCACGAACTCTCAAGATCAAAAGATCGCAGCCTCCGGCAGCTCCTACAAAAGCAGGTGAATTACTGGCCGAGTTTCACCTTGGTCCAGCCCCGGGTCATGATCCGCTGGACGGCAATCGGCTGGTCCGGCACGGCATAGAGCGTGGCCATCACCGCTTCCGGCGGATAGGAGCCCGGATCGTTGCGGATCGCTTCATCCACCAGTGGCGTGGCCGCAGCGTTGGCGTTGCTGTAGCCGATGTTGTTGGTGATGTCGGCAATCACGTCGGGGCGCATCAGGAAGTTCATGAACAGGTACGCATTCTCGACGTTGGCGGCATCGCGGGGAATGGCGAGCATGTCGTAGAAACTGGCGGCGCCTTCTTTCGGGATGCTGTAGTCGATCTTCACCTTGTCCCCGGCTTCCTGGGCGCGGGCCTTGGCCTGCAGCACGTCGCCGGAGTAACCGACGGCCACGCAAATGTTGCCGTTGGCCAGGTCGGAGATGTATTTCGAGGAATGGAAGTACGCCACGTTCGGGCGAATCTTCATGAACAGCGCCTCGGCTTCGGCGATGTGCTGTTTGTCCTGATCGTTCACCGGGTAGCCCAGGTAGTGCAGGGCGGTCGGGATCATTTCAGTCGGCGAATCGAGGAAACTGATGCCGCAGGCTTTGAGTTTCTCGGCGTTTTCCGGTTTGAACAGCAGGTCCCAGGAGTTGGTCGGGGCGTTGGCGCCGAGCACTTCCCTGACCTTCTGCGGGTTGAAACCGATGCCGATCGAGCCCCACATGTACGGGATGGCGTGGGCGTTATCGGGATCGCTGGCGGAGGCGTTTTTCAGCAGCACCGGGTTGAGGTTTTTCCAGTTCGACAGCTTCGTCTTGTCCAGTTCCTGATAGACGCCGGCCTTGATCTGCTTGGCCAGGAAGCTATTGGACGGCACGACGATGTCGTAGCCGGACTTGCCTGCCAGCAGGCGTGCCTCAAGGGTTTCGTTGCTGTCGAAGACATCGTAGGTCACCTGGATGCCAGTCTCGTCCTCGAACTTCTTGACGGTATCCGGGCCAATGTAGTCCGACCAGTTATAGACGCGCAGAACCTTGTCATTGGCCTGGGCGCCAGTGGCGATTGCGCCCAATAAGGACAGTGTCAGCAGAGTCCTGCCAAACATTTTCATCGGTACAACTCCATTTCTTTTTTATTCAAAAACACAAAGCAAAATTGCAATCAACATAAAACCTGTGACGAGGGAGGGTACCCATCATCCTGTAGGCGCTGTGTAGGAGCTGTCGAGTGCAACGAGGCTGCGATCTTTTGAAGGCAAGATCAAAAGATCGCAGCCTGCGGCAGCTCCTACATTAAGCTGTCGCTCCCGCCATTTTCTTTTCAGGCTGCTGCCAGGATTCGCTGGCGGTCTGGTCCATGGCTTCCTGGATCGCGCGCTTGCGGGTGGCTTCGGCGCGGCGGCTGAAGTACCAGACCATGAAGGTCACGATCGACACGGCCAACAGGATCAGGCTGGCCACGGCGTTGATCTCGGGCTTGACCCCAAGGCGCACCGCCGAGAACACTTCCATCGGCAGGGTCGTGGAGCCCGGGCCGGACACGAAGCTCGCCAGCACCAGGTCATCGAGCGACAGGGCGAACGACATCATGCCGCCGGCCGCCAGTGACGGCGCGATCATCGGAATGGTGATCAGGAAAAACACCTTGAACGGCTTCGCACCCAGATCCATGGCCGCTTCTTCGATGGACAGGTCCAGTTCGCGAAGGCGGGCGGAGACTACCACCGCCACATAAGCGGCACAAAACGTGGTGTGGGCGATCCAGATGGTGACGATGCCACGCTCCATCGGCCAGCCGATCAACTGCGCCATGGCCACGAACAGCAGCAACAGCGACAGACCGGTGATCACTTCAGGCATCACCAGCGGCGCGGTGACCAGGCCACCGAACAGCGTGCGACCCTTGAAGCGGGTAACGCGGGTCAGGACGAACGCGGCCAGCGTCCCGAGTGCGACTGCCGCAATCGCGGTGTAGCAGGCGATTTCCAGCGAGCGCAACACAGAGCCCATCAACTGGCTGTTGTCGAGCAGACCGGCGTACCACTTGAACGACCAGCCACCCCACACCGTCACCAGCTTGGAGGCGTTGAACGAGTAGATCACCAGGATCAGCATCGGCAGGTAGATAAACGACAGGCCGAAAATCAGCATGAACTTTGAAAATCCGAAGCGTTTCATCCCCGTGCCTCCATCTCTTTGGCCTGGCTGCGGTTGAACAGCAGAATCGGCACAATCAGGATCAACAGCATCACCACTGCCAGGGCGGACGCCACCGGCCAGTCGCGGTTGTTGAAGAACTCTTGCCACAACACACGGCCGATCATCAGGGTTTCCGGGCCGCCCAGCAGTTCCGGAATCACGAACTCACCGACCACCGGAATGAACACCAGCATGCAACCGGCGATGATGCCGTTCCTGGCCAGCGGCACGGTGATTTTCCAGAAGCTGTTGAAGGTGCTCGAACCCAGGTCCGATGCCGCTTCCAGCAGGCTCTGGTCATGCTTGACCAGGTTGGCGTACAGCGGCAGCACCATGAACGGCAGATACGCATACACCACGCCGATGTAGACGGCGATGTTGGTGTTGAGGATCTCGATCGGGTGTGACGTCAGCCCGGTCCACATCAGGAAGCCATTGAGCAGGCCGTTGTTGCTGAGGATGCCCATCCACGCATAAACGCGAATCAGGATCGCGGTCCAGGTCGGCATCATGATCAGCAGCATCAGCACGTTCTGCGCTTCCTTGCTGGCCTTGGTGATGGCGTAGGCCATCGGGAAACCGATCACCAGGCACATCACTGTGCTGAAAAACGCCACCTTCAACGACCCCAGGTAGGCGGACAGGTACAGCTCATCCTCGCCCAGCAGGGTGTAGTTGCCGATGTTGAGCAACAGCTGGAATTTCTGCTCGGCGTAGGTGTAGATCTCCGAGTAGGGCGGAATGGCCAGGGCCGCTTCCGAGAAGCTGATCTTCATCACCAGAAAGAACGGCAGCATGAAGAACAGGAACAGCCAGATGAACGGAATCCCGATGACGAACTTGCGCCCGCTGGGGACCCACCTCAGGAATTGCTGATTGAAGGTTTTCATGCGCGCAGTACCACGCCGCTGTCGTCTTCCCACCACACGTAGACCTGATCGTCCCAGGTCGGACGCGCACCACGGCGTTCGGCGTTGGCCATGAACGACTGGACGATCTTGCCCCCGGGCAGCTCGACGTAGAACACCGAGTGGCCACCGAGGTAGGCGATGTCATGCACTTTGCCGGCGGACCAGTTGTAGCGGTTCTCCGGCTTGACGGTGCTGACCAGCAGTTTTTCCGGGCGGATCGCGTAGGTGATCGACTTGTCCTGCACCGACGTGCTGACGCCATGACCGACGTAGATCTTCTGTTCCAAGTCCGGGCTGTGGATGATCGCATGACCTTCCAGGTCCTCGACCACGGTGCCGTCGAAGGCGTTCACGTTGCCGATGAACTCGCAGACCATGCGGCTGACCGGTGCTTCATAAATGTCCACCGGGCTGCCGATCTGGGCGATCCAGCCCAGGTGCATGATCGCGATGCGCTCGGCCATGGTCATGGCTTCTTCCTGGTCGTGGGTCACCATCACGCAGGTCACGCCCACGCGCTCGATGATCTCGACAAGTTCAAGCTGCATCTGCGAGCGCAGCTTTTTATCCAGGGCGCCCATCGGTTCGTCGAGCAGCAGCAGCTTCGGACGCTTGGCCAGGGAACGGGCCAGGGCCACGCGCTGACGCTGGCCGCCGGACAGCTGGTGCGGCTTGCGCTTGGCGTACTGGGTCATGTGCACCAGGCGCAGCATCTCCTGCACCCGGGCGTCGATTTCGGCCGCTGGCAAACGGTCTTGCTTGAGGCCGAAGGCGATGTTCTGCGCCACCGTCATGTGCGGGAACAGCGCGTAGGACTGGAACATCATGTTGATCGGTCGTTCGTACGGCGGCATGTCGGTGATGTCGACGCCGTCGAGCAGAATCCGGCCCTCGGTCGGGCGCTCGAAACCGGCGAGCATGCGCAGCAGGGTCGATTTGCCGGAACCGGAACCACCGAGCAGGGCGAAGATTTCGCCCTGGTGGATTTCCAGGGACACATCGTCCACGGCGGTGGTTTCGTCGAACTTCTTGGTGACGCGATCGATTTTCACCAACACCTTTTTTGGTGCCTGGTGACCCTCAAGAGCCTTCCTGTAGATGCTGGAGGCGTTTGCCATGTGAAACTCCCAACAGGTTTCAGTCGCCCGGCCAACACGGCCCGGCTTAATAGTGGATTGCAAACCCGTATTGGGGACTTCGGTCATAACGCAGATTCTGTGGGAGCGAGCTTGTGTGGCGAGGGGGCTTGCCCCCGTTCGATTGCGCAGCAATCGTGAATCAGCCACCGCGTTCTAATTCAAGATCGTGGTAACTGGTCTCAGGGGCGCTTCGCACCCCAACGGGGGCAAGCCCCCTCGCCACACAAACCACACCCACAGGGTTTTGCGTTTGCTGATCGAACTCACCCATACCGCTCGGGTTTATTCGGCGCCGCCATCCTGGCTGCCTGGTCGTACTTGTTGTTATTGCAGTGTGTTGTTTTCGCGAGCGGGGCACGCAAAAGCGCCTGCCCGATCGCGTTGGGCAGTTAATCGTTGAATGTGGGTATCAGTTCGTCAGCTCGAGTGACGCAGAGCCGCCCGTTGCCGGCAGGCTTCGCCGAACGCCTGGAAAATACTCAGATAAGGAGGGTTGCTCAGCACCTGCCATTCCGGGTGCCATTGCACGCCGAGGGCGAAGGCCTTGCTGTGTTCGACCGAGATCGCCTCGATCAGGCCATCGGGCGCGACGGCTTCGGCGCGCAGGCCGGGCGCGAGGCGGTCGATGCCCTGGCTGTGAATCGAGTTCACCTGGAACACCGCAGGCAGGTCCAGCGCTTCGAACACACCGCCCGGCTGCACATTCACCCCGTGAGCGGGAGCGTATTGCACGGCCAGGTCCGGATGGTCGGCCTCGCGATGGTCGAGCAAGCCCGGGAGCTCATGGACCTTCTGATGCAGGCTGCCGCCGAACGCCACGTTCATTTCCTGGAAGCCACGGCAGATGCCGAGCACCGGCACGCCCGCTGCAATAGCGGCGCGGATCAGCGGAAGGGTGGTGGCATCCCGCGCCGGATCGTGATCCGTGCCGGGGGCGCTGTCGGGGCCTTGATAGTGGAAGGGTTCCACGTTCGACGGCGAGCCGGTCAGCAACAGACCGTCGAGCTGCGGCAGCAGGTCCTCGATGTCGGTCAGGTCGCCTAAGGAAGGAATAACGACAGGCAGCCCCAGCGCGGCAACGCTGACAGCACGCAAGTACTTGTCACCGCTGATGTGGTAGGGGTGCAGGCCAATCTGTTTGACGCATGCAGTAACGCCGATCAATGGCTTGAATGCCATTTTTATCACCTCGAAGTTTCACACTTGAACGAGCTTTTCCGGAGCTTAGCCTTGTTGATTTTAATTAACAACTCTCATGTAAAAAATTCTAAACGCCGCACGTCCGATCTTCAGGATTTACGCGTGTTTGAGGGCGTATCTGGCACTCTCGTCCCCCTGAGAGGCCCGAAAATAAACGTTGAAAGGCCAGGTGTTCGCTATTGACTTCACTTTGCCTTTCGGATTGACTGGGCTCGTGAAAGGGCGGTGAACATAATAATTAACAGTAAAAAATAGGTGCATCATGTCGGTCCCTCTGCGTACCGTTCAACTCAACGAAGCAAACGCATTCCTTAAGAAATATCCTGAGGTTTTGTACGTCGACCTTCTGATTGCGGATATGAACGGTGTGGTGCGCGGTAAGCGCATCGAACGCACCAGTCTTCATAAGGTTTACGAGAAAGGCATCAACCTGCCGGCGTCTTTGTTCGCTCTGGACATCAATGGTTCCACGGTGGAAAGCACCGGCCTGGGTCTGGACATCGGCGATGCCGACCGGATCTGCTACCCGATCCCCGGCACCCTGAGCATCGAGCCATGGCAGAAGCGCCCGACCGCGCAACTGCTGATGACCATGCACGAAATCGAAGGCCAGCCGTTCTTCGCTGACCCGCGTGAAGTACTGGCCAATATCGTGCGCAAGTTCGACGACCTGGGCCTGACCATCTGCGCCGCGTTCGAGCTGGAGTTCTACCTGATCGACCAGGACAACGTGAACGGTCGTCCGCAATCGCCGCGTTCACCGGTTTCCGGCAAGCGTCCGATGTCGACCCAGGTGTACCTGATCGACGACCTCGACGAATACGTCGACTGCCTGCAAGACATCCTCGAAGGTGCGAAAGAGCAGGGCATCCCGGCTGACGCCATCGTCAAGGAAAGCGCCCCGGCGCAATTCGAAGTCAACCTGCATCACGTGGCTGACCCAATCAAGGCGTGCGACTACGCCGTCCTGCTCAAGCGTCTGGTGAAGAACATCGCCTACGACCACGAGATGGACACCACCTTCATGGCCAAGCCGTATCCGGGCCAGGCAGGTAACGGTCTGCACGTGCACATTTCGATTCTCGACAAAGAAGGCAACAACATCTTTGCCAGCGAGGATCCCGAGCAGAACGCCGCGCTGCGACACGCGATCGGCGGTGTGCTCGAGACCCTGCCGGCGCAGATGGCGTTCCTTTGCCCGAACGTCAACTCGTACCGTCGTTTCGGCGCACAGTTCTACGTGCCGAACTCGCCGAGCTGGGGCATAGACAACCGCACCGTGGCCGTGCGTGTACCGACCGGTTCGCCGGACTCGGTGCGCATCGAACACCGCGTAGCGGGCGCCGATGCCAACCCGTACCTGCTGATGGCTTCGGTATTGGCGGGCGTGCACCACGGCCTGACCAACCAGGTCGAGCCGGGCGCCCCGGTGGAAGGCAACAGCTACGAGCAGAACGAGCAGAGCCTGCCGAACAACCTGCGCGACGCCCTGCGCGAGCTGGACGACAGCGAAGTCATGGCGCGCTACATCGACCCGATGTACATCGACGTGTTCGTGGCGTGCAAGGAAAGCGAGCTGGCCGAGTTCGAGAACTCCATCTCGGACCTTGAGTACAACTGGTACTTGCACACGGTCTGATTGGCAGCTACCCGCCACACCCTTGATGGCGGGTGACTACCCCTGTAGGAGCTGCCGAAGGCTGCGATCTTTTGACTTTTGCTTTTAAGATCAAAAGATCGCAGCCTTCGGCAGCTCCTACAGGGATCGGGTTTCAAGTTTTTGATTGAGGGCATTCGGCCCGACGATCACCTATTCCCCTGCGTCGAGTCACAACCATGACAAACACTCGCAGCGATTGGGAGCAACGCTTCCAGTCCCTCCCTATTGAAGGTCGCGCATTCATTGACGGCCAATACTGCGCGGCCGCCAGTGGCGCCACGTTCGAATGCATCAGCCCCGTGGACGGTCGTTTCCTGGCGAACGTCGCCAGTACCGACGAAGCCGACGCCAATGCGGCGGTCGCCGTGGCGCGTCGCACCTTCGAATCCGGCGTGTGGGCCAACCTGGCCCCGGCCGAGCGCAAGCGCATCCTGATCCGTTTCGCCGATCTGATCCTGGCCAACCAGGAAGAACTGGCCCTGCTCGAAACCCTCGACATGGGCAAGCCGATCAGCGACTCCATGAGCATCGACATTCCGGCGACCGCCAACGCGATCCGCTGGACCGCCGAAGCCATCGACAAGATCTACGACGAAGTCGCCGCCACGCCCAAGGATCAGCTTGGCCTGGTGACCCGCGAAGCGGTCGGTGTGGTCGCGGCCATCGTGCCGTGGAACTTCCCGCTGATCATGGCCAGCTGGAAATTCGCCCCGGCCCTGGCGATGGGCAACTCGTTCATCCTCAAGCCTTCGGAAAAGTCCCCGCTGACCGCGATCCGCATCGCGCAACTGGCGCTGGATGCCGGCATCCCCAAAGGCGTGTTCAACGTCCTGCCGGGCTACGGCCACACCGTCGGCAAGGCGCTGGCATTGCACATGGACGTCGACGTGCTGGCCTTCACCGGCTCCACGGCGATCGCCAAGCAACTGATGATCTATGCCGGGCAGAGCAACATGAAACGCGTCTGGGCCGAAGCCGGGGGCAAGAGCGCCAACGTGGTGTTCGCCGATGCGCCGGACCTGCGCGTCGCCGCACAAGCCGCGGCCGGTGCCATTGCTTTCAACCAGGGCGAAGTCTGCACCGCCGGTTCGCGCCTGCTGGTGGAGCGTTCGATCCGCGAGCAGTTCATTCCATTGCTGGTGGAAGCCCTGCAAGCCTGGAAACCGGGCCACGCGCTCGATCCTGCGACCACCGTCGGCGCGGTCGTGGACCAGCGTCAACTGGACAACGTGCTGCGCTACATCGGCATCGGCAAAGAGCAGGGCGCCGAACTGATCGCGGGCGGCAGCCGCACCCTCGAAGACACCGGTGGCCAGTACGTGGAACCGACGATTTTCGACGGCGTGACCAACGCCATGACTATTGCCCGGGAAGAAATCTTCGGCCCGGTGCTGTCGGTCATCACCTTCGACACTGCTGAAGAAGCCCTGGCAATTGCCAACGACAGCATCTTCGGCCTGGCCGCCGGCGTGTGGACCAGCAACCTGAGCAAGGCCCACACCTTCGCCCGTGGCCTGCGTGCCGGCAGCGTCTGGGTCAACCAGTACGACGGCGGCGACATGACCGCGCCGTTCGGCGGGTTCAAGCAGTCGGGTAACGGTCGGGACAAATCGCTGCACGCGTTCGACAAGTACACCGAACTCAAAGCGACCTGGATCAAGCTCTGATAACAATAAAGCGACGGTCGCCGGCTCTGTCGGCGGCCATCGGAGAAACGTATGAAACAGAACTCTTCAACACAACAGCATGTAAACAGCTACTACGCCGCCACCCGCAACTTCACCGGCGATTTCCCGGTGCTGGAAGGGGCGGTGGACTGCGACGTCTGCGTGATCGGCGCCGGCTACACCGGCCTGTCCTCGGCCCTGTTCCTCGCTGAAGCGGGCTACAGCGTGACCGTGCTCGAAGCGGCCAAGGTCGGCTTCGGCGCCAGCGGTCGCAATGGCGGCCAGTTGGTCAACTCCTACAGCCGCGACGTCGATGTCATCGAAGAGCGCTACGGCGACAAGACTGCCGAAATCCTCGGCAGCATGATTTTCGAAGGCGCCGACATCATCCGTCAGCGCATACAGCACTACGACATCCAGTGCGACTACCGTCCAGGCGGTATCTTCGCGGCGATGAACAAGAAACAACTCAAGGGCCTGGCCGAGCAGAAGAAGAGCTGGGAACGCTACGGCAACAAGAACCTGAAAATGCTCGACGCGGCCGACATCAAGCGCGAAGTCGGTTCCGAAGCCTATGTCGGCGGCCTGCTGGACATGCAGGGCGGCCACATTCACCCGCTGAACCTGGCACTCGGCGAGGCTTCGGCCATCATCGGCCTGGGCGGCAAGATCTACGAGCAATCGGCGGCGGTGGAAATCACCTACGGCGAGCCCATCACCGTGCGCACGGCAAAAGGCGTGGTCAAGGCCAAGTACCTGCTGATCGCCGGTAACGCCTACCTGCCGCAGGGCCTGGACAACCGCGTGACCAGCAAGAGCATGCCATGTGGTTCGCAGATCGTCGTCACCGAGCCGTTGTCGCAGCAGCAGGCCCGCAGCCTGATCAAGAACAACTACTGCGTCGAAGACTGCAACTACCTGCTCGACTACTACCGCCTGACCGCTGACAACCGCTTGCTGTACGGTGGTGGCGTGGTCTACGGTGCGCGCGAGCCGGACGACATCGACCAACTGATCCGCCCGAAGATCCTCAAGACCTTCCCGCAATTGAAGGACGTGAAGATCGATTACCGCTGGACCGGCAACTTCCTGCTGACCATGTCGCGCATGCCGCAATTCGGCCGTATCGAGAAAAACGCCTACTACATGCAGGGCTACAGCGGCCACGGCGTGACCTGTTCGCACCTGGCCGGCAAACTGATCTCGGAAATGATCCGTGGCGACGCCGAGCGCTTCGATGCGTTTGCCTCGCTGCCGCACATGCCGATGATCGGCGGGCGCACCTTCTCGGCGCCGTTGACCGCCCTGGGCGCCGTGTACTACTCGCTGCGTGACCGTTTCGGCATCTAAGCCTTACCTCGCCGGCGGCTGCCTCCCAAAAGCTGGCCGCCGGTTTTTTACATCAGCAACACCGCAAACCACCTGTGGGAGCGGGCTTGCTCGCGAAGAGGCCATATCAGTCACCATAGATGTCGCCTGACACACCGCTTTCGCGAGCAAGCCCGCTTCCACAGGTCTTGTGACTTAACTCAGAAATATCACCAACAGGTTGTTTTCTTCAGCCGTTTATCGAACCTGCTGAGCATTATGAACAAACGTGATTTAATAGCCGCCTTTCACGTTTCCGGGACCGGAAAACGGCGTGATCCGCGCCTGCACTCCACCCCCATTACCCTTAAGTAGCACGCACATAAGGCTGTCATGGACACGGGCTCACGACTCAAATTAGTACGCGAAAGCTACAAACTGTCCCAGCGCGAGCTGGCCCGGCGTAGCGGCGTCACCAATGCAACCATCTCCCTGATCGAACAGAATCGGGTCAGTCCTTCCGTCAGCTCCCTGAAGAAATTGCTGGAGGGCATCCCCATGTCCCTGGCCGACTTCTTCACCTTCGATCAGCCACCGCGCGAACACCAGTACGTCTTCCGTGCCAACGAACAGCCCGACCTCGGTCGCCATGGCCTGCGCCTGCTGCTGATCGGCGCGTCCGTGCCAAGCCGGCAGATGCGCTTGCTGCGCGAGCAATACGCACCGGGTGCAAGCTCTGGCGAAGAGCCGATCGTGCATTCCGAAGGCGAGGAGTGTGGGTTGGTGACCCGGGGCACCGTGGAGTTGACCGTGGATGGCCAGGTGAGCGTGCTCAACGCCGGGGATGGCTATTACTTCCCGACGACCTTGCCGCACCGGTTTCGCAACATCGGGGCGGATGAGGCGGAAATCATCAGCGCCAACACACCGGCGAACTTCTGATAACCGCTTTACAGGCAGGGTTCATCAGCAACCAACCGTCAAAACCCGCATCTGATGCGGGTTTTTTTATCACTCGAATCTGGTTATGGCCTGGCATCTTGAAGTGCAGCGCTGGTCATTCCCGCTGCTCAAGAGGAAACACTGCACCCTTTGCGGGTTATCTCGATCTGTTGGTAGTCGGCGCGGTTTTCTTTCTGCAGGGTGGCCAACAGAGCCAAGGTGGCTTGCGGATCATTGAGCGGTAATGTCTTGAGTACCTCGACATCGACATCCCACCACTGGCTGTTGATCAGCGCCTCGATCAACTCGGGTGTGTGCCGATACCTGACAATTTTTGCCGGGGTGCCGGCAACAATTGCGTACGGTGGCACGTCATGGGCAACCAGGGCGCGGGTTGCGATGACCGCGCCGGTGCCAATGGTCACGCCTTCCAGGATCATCGCGCTATGGCCGATCCAGACGTCATGCCCGATCGTGATCTCCGCAACCTCCGGGTCGTAAACCAGCGCCGTGTCGGTATATTGAAAGGGATGTGAACTGAGCCAGTCCAACGGATGCGAGCTCTTTTGCTGGCCGATAAAACAGCTGCTGCTAATGGAACAAAACCTGCCAATGGAGGAGACCGCCGAAAGGAAGCAGTCACTGCGGATATAGGTATGCGCGCCGATCTCCAGCTTTTTTGATTCTATGACCACATTCCCAAGCGTCACGCCTTCTTCAATGGTCAGTGTCGTTCTTTTGTGCAGTGACAATAAACCGCCCGCCACTTTGCATTTGTGTTTGCGAATCCATCTTTTCCAGTAACTGTTTCGCAAATAGCTGATTATTTTTTTCATGACGGGCTGTCTTGGATATCCGTAATAGGGCTTGGTCATGGCCCCATGAGCCAGCGGCCGAGTCTAAATGAATCGGCGGGGGAGATGAATTTTTTAGACGGTATTCAAAAACAGTTCCTGTGCGTCAGTCTGCTGATGGCTGCTATAGCCAACTGAACGGTGGTCATTGAAAACCCGCAGAAATGCGGGTTTTTTGTGCTTGAAAAATATCACTGCTTCTTCGGCCCCTCAAACCCTCGCTGCTCGATCACCCCAAACACATCCCGCACATCCTGAAGCAGAATCCGCGAAATGTTGGTGACGGTGTTGATGTCGTTTTCGGCGTAGTCGGGGAGGCTGGTGCAGGCCATGAGGTTGAGGTATTGCAGGACGGCGTTGAGACGTTCGGCGGCGCAGTTGTGGAGTTCGCGCAGCGGGGCGTCGCTGTCGATGAGGAGGACGGGGTAGCTGGTTGCGATTTGTTTCATGGGGGTGAAGCGGCGAGGTGGGGTGTTCATCATTTTTAAGTTCACTCAAAAAATTAATGAAGCGCCACCTTTTCGCTGCGAAACAATTAGGTGGCAGTTATACGCAGGTTCGCAGACCGAGCCACAACCCAAAACCCGGCAGATCCGAGGATCTCCTACGTACAACCGCCATAAAACGTAATGCTGGCGAAGTTTGCCAGAATTGTTGTTTGACGGTGTAAGGGTATGTGTCGGTTGGGCTGCGAAACCCAATCGCCAACTCAAGTCAGCGACCGGCGCACATTAGGCATGGATTTCGACGGCTGCAACCGGCCTGTAGGACGCCAAAAGCCCCCTGTGGCGAGGGAGCTTGCTCCCGCTCGGCGGCTCCGGCGCCGTAAAACCGGGCGCTGCGGTGTGTCTGAGGAAATGAGTTGCAAGGGATGAGGGCTGCTTCGCAGCCCAGCGGGAGCAAGCTCCCTCGCCACGTGGGGGTAAATTCCTACAAATTATTCAGACGTCAAAATTGAACGTTCGTCGGATGGCGGGTTGCTACCATCGCAATTGCCTGCCGATATCAACACGGCTGCTACGCTTGGTCGTTGCAGTGCCCGAGCCCCATTCCTGCTCACGCTGCAAGGGTTATCACGGAGTGCGACATCCATTCCTGTCGGCAACCTGCACGGAGGCAGGCGATGGTGATCAAAAGCATGGCCGATCCGACTGCGGCGGGGGTTCCCGAGCCGCTCGATCGGGAAGAAATCGAGCGGGTGCTGGCGCTGTTGCTGGTCAGCCCGTTGTTTGCCAAGTCCAGGCGCATGGGCAGTTTGTTGCGCTTTCTGGTCGAGCACGACCTTCAGGCTTGCAAAACGCCGCTGACCGAACACGCCATCGGCATCGCGGTGTTTCATCGTGACCCGGCAGTGTATTGCACGGGCGACGATCCGGTGGTGCGAGTGCAGGTGGGGCGCTTGCGGCGCAAGCTCGCAGCGCATTACGCCGGCAACGGCCAGCAGGACTCGGTGCGTTTGTGCATTCCACCCGGGTGTTATCGCTTGACCTATCAGCGGCTGCGGCCCAAGGGCGTCGGCACTCGCCATCCGGTGGTCCAGATCCAGCCGTTTACCTGCCTCACCCGCGATGGCGATGACTTTACCCGGGGCTTGTGCGAGGAGTTGAGCTGCCGATTGTTCGAGTCGTTCGAGCAGGCGCAGACCGGGACCAATCATGTGTTGATGCGGGTGGCACGCAACAGCGAGCCGGTACCGGACTTCAAGCGTGGCGGGCGTTACAGCTATTGCCTGGAGGGCAGCGTGCGGGTCGAGCCTTCGCGGGTGCGAGCGTCATTGCGCCTGGTGGATGTGGCGCAGGGGCGGATTCGCTGGTCGGCGCAGTTCGATCGTGATCGACCCTATGGCATCGCCACCCAGGAGGACCTCGCGCAGTCGATCTGTCGCTCGCTGACGGGCTACTTCGCCACGACGGGCAAAGAGGAGTGAAAGGGCAACCGCAAGGTTGCCCCGGCATGACGGTTACACGGTTTTCCACTGACCGCCTTCGTAAAGGCGAGCTGCGGTGTTATCGAACGTCAGGTCGATTTCGATCGCCTTGGAGCGTGAGGTACTGAACATGGTGCTGGTCTGTACGTTCTGTTCGAACCACACGAGGATGGTTTCCACCGGCGTCAGCACGGTATTGCCGGTGACGACCTGGTTTACGGCCACGTAGATTGGCGTACTGACCTGATTGCCATCGATACCGGTGGACAACTGGTTGACCCCCGGATGAATCGGCGCGTAGTTGTTCACGAAAGTCAGGGAAGTGTCCGGGCCACCGGTTACCGCCGGGCTCAGCAGGCCGCTTTCATCAAGTGTCGAGGTTTGCCCCAGGCCAATGTTGACGATGTTGGTCGAGACTTTGACTTGCACGTTTTCCTTGAACACGTTGGAGGCGAACAGCTGATACTGCGGCGTCCAGCTGAACTCGTTGTTGCTCAGGTACGCGTCATAGGACTGCCAGACCACGTTGTAGTCGGCGTCACCTACCTTCTTGGCAAAGCACAGCTTGTAGCCGGACTTCTTCAGCAGCGTCAGGTCTCCGGCGGCGATTTCGATGGTGACGGTTTTTTGCGAAGCCGCCAGGGCCGACCTAAGTACCCGGCCGTAATCTGACGCCTTCAGTTGCGTTGCACCCATGATCGACTTGACGGCTTCTTGCACATCATTGTGAAGCTGCTGGCTCTGTTGGCTGACAGCGATTGATTTGCTCATGGTTTCCCTCTTCCTTGGTGGTGTGTTGGGCAAGTAATGGGCTGCTGGCGCTTGGCGCTGCAGTCCATTGACGGCTTCACTCTAGGGTCGAGGGGCAGGGCGGCTAAGTGTCTTGGTGTTACAAGCGGGTATCGGGGTTGTATCAGGGGCTGAGCCAGCGGGGCAGCCGATCGACCGCCCCGCCTTGACCTCAGGCGGCCCGGGCATCGGCCCAGACGAAGTTCCAGCTGGTGCGTTTGCCCTTGGCGATCTCGATCAGCTTGTTCTCGTACACCGTGTGATTGACCACGCCGGTGTAGGTCAGGGTGCGGGCGGCGTTGGTCCCGGTGACCTCGTCCGGCTTGCCGCCTGCCTCGAACATGGCTTTTTTCATGTCGGCATCCGACGGGGCGCTGCTCTGGTTTTTTTCCACTTTGACGAAACTCATGATTCACCTCTTCCGTGATGGGGGGGCGGTGCAAGCGCGGGCCGACAAGTCGACGACCCTGTTCCACACCGACGGCCATACTCTATTGGCCCGTTCGGCGGCGCAGAAGTGACAACTGCGCCGCTGAGGTAACAATCGGGAAACAGCGCCACGCTTTGAAGTATCTGCGACGTATCAAGCGTGGATTCACATCGAAGCGTCGCAACGCGTTCTTGATGAGTGCAGTGGCGGCCACGTTGGTACTGGCATGTTTTTCGGATGTCAGGGCTGTGTGATGAGCAAGCGCAGTGAGATGCCTATAATTGACAAGCCCCATCCTCCGGCAAACGCCTGCAAGGCTTCGATCGGATGAGCGTAGACGGTTTGGCCGTTGGTGACTTGATGGAACCAACTTCGTCTATAACATCTAAATATTCAGGGAATATTCCCCACGACGAAGGAATGAATCATGTTCAGGACTCGATCATTGATTGCAGCTGTTACCTGTTTGGCTCTGGTTTGCGGCTCGGTGACGGCGCTGGCTGATCCCGGTAATGGCCAGGGTAGCGGGAAAGTCACCCATGGCAACCAAGGCAACAAGGGCCAGGGCAACCAGGGTGGTCATGGCAACAAGAACAAGAATTCCGGCGGCGGCGGGGACTGGAGCAATGGCCCGAGCATCAACCGTGGCAGCGTGCTCGAGATCATTGGGGTGAATACGGGCTACTGGAGCCCCGGGCCTGACTTGCCACCGGGTATTCAGAAGAACCTTGCCCGAGGCAAGCCGCTTCCACCCGGTATCGCCAAAAAACTCGATGGCCGACTCGTCGGCAGGCTGCCCCACTATGATGGCTACGAATGGCAGCAAGTCGGCACGGACCTGATCCTGGTTGCGCTGGCCACCGGGCTTGTCTATGAAATTCTCGACGGTGCGTTTGATTGACGTGTGGAAGGTAGTCTTCCCGCTGATTCAAAGTGCTCCAGCCGTTTGTCGTGGTACTTGAACTGTTGGAGGGATATCGCGTCATACCTAACGCGATATCAACCTCCTATGGAAGCAATCATGCTTTTTAAAAACAAGAGTCTCGTTGCTGTAATGTCATGCGCCATGATGCTTGCAGCCGCCCCTTTGCTGCCTGATGGCCTGTCGATCATGGGCTCCGCATACGCGAAAGACGGCGGTGGCGGTGGCGGTGGCGGCGGAAACGGCGGCGGTGGCGGCGGTGGAAATGGCGGCGGTAACGGCGGTGGTAATGGTGGCGGAAACGGCGCAGGTCACGGCGGCGGCATGGGTGGCGGACACGCCGGTACCGGCCACTCCGGCAGTAACGGCCGCGGCAACGGGCTGGACAGCGACCATGCTGGCAAATCCGTGCGCGACCATGGCCTGAGCGGGAACCACTACGGCAGTGCGCGCAACGATGACAGCGGTCATGGCAGCACGACCTCGGGCATCGCCCATTCCAAGGATACTCGTGGCGTCGCCAAGGCCACGGCCATTTCGGCCTCGACGCCGGGTGAGCACAACACCAAAGGCTTGAGTAAAGCCGGGCTGTCGACCTCGAAAAAAACCCATTGAGTTCGCGGCGACAGATCAGTTTCTAAAAAAGCAAAAAACCCGCTGCAAGGCGGGTTTTTTTATGCCTGGAAATTGATCGGCGACCACCGCGCAGCTTGTTCCCCGCCAGCACAACAGGCATTACACGGACAGAAAACGAGCCACCTGGACACATCGCGCAGTGATTTGCGTACGCGGGCGATTTGTCATGTTCAGCGCCATTTCAATGTAGATATTAGTCAGCCCAACGCGATTTCAATGAGGCTGCACTGTGTTCCAACGACTTGTGTGTTCGCTGTCTGTTTTGAGCCTGTCCATCGCTGCCGCCCAGGCTGCCGAGACTGTCCCCCTCAACACCCCACGCCTGAAGAGCATCGATAACTTGCGCGATGTCGCCGGTCTCACCACCGCGTACACCACGGCCAATGACGGCACGATGCGGGGCGGGGTGTTTTACCGCTCCAACGCGCTGACGCCATCGGCGGCGGATCTGGCGACCCTCAACGGCCTGGGCATCAAGTCGGTCTACGACTTGCGCACGCCAACCGAAATCGCCGCCACGCCCGACACGATGCCCGCGGGTGCGACGTACACCAACATCGACATCATCGGCGGCTCCACGTCGGGCGCGAACGTCACCAACGTCGCGTTCCACAGCGCCGCCGAAGCCACCGCCATGATGCAGGACACCAACCGGGATTTCGTCCGCAACGCTGGGATGCGCAGCGAGTTCAACCAGCTGTTCAATGAGCTGGCCACGGTCGACGGCGCGGCGCTGTTCCACTGCACCGCCGGCAAGGACCGCACGGGCTGGACCGCCGCTGTGCTGCAAAGCATCGCCGGGCTCGACGATGCCACCATCATGAGCAACTACCTGGCGACCAACGACTACACCGCCGCGCGTATGAGGGCGACCCTGGCGGCGTTGCCACCGAACCTGGCGACCATCTATGGACCGCTGATCGGTGTGGAGGCCAGTTACCTGCAGGCCGGTCTGGACGAGGTGACCGCGCAGTACGGCACGATGGATAACTACCTCAAGGAAGGCCTCGGCCTGTCCCAGGAAACCATCTACGTGCTGCGCGGCAAGATGGTGTTCTACAACAGCCTGCCGGGCGCGGCGGACCTGGCTGGCAACGCCGCGGCCGGCGCGCAGTTGTTGCAGCAACTGCAGAACAGCAACCTGTCGGGCACCTACAGCGCCTACAACTACTACCTGCAGTCGGCCATCGATGCCCGCAGCCTCGGGGGCGTGGAGTCCACCGTCGGCGGTCAGGTGCACGCCGACGCCGCCAGCTACCTGCTGCGCCAGGGCGCGATGATCGAACAGGCCGCCGCGCCGTTCACCAGCGGCATCGACCTCAAGGCCGGGCAATATCGCCTGTGGAGCACCGCGTTGGCGGGGTATCTGGGCACCGATGGTTCCTCCCAGGCCTCCAGCAGCAACGAGCATAGCCAGGGCATGATGATCGGCCTGACCCAGCGCTTTTCCGAACAGCTCAGCGCCCATGCCGGCTTTGGCTACAGCAGCGGCAATGTCGGTGGCGCAGGTGGCGAGGCCGATACTGACCTGACCTTCTTCAGCGTCGGCGCACGCTTTGCCCCGAACGGCCTGGAGCGCGGCCTGTTTGTGGATGCCGATGCCAGCGCCGGCTATCTCGATTACGAGAGCAAGCGTGAACTGGGCGGCGGTCTGGGCACGGCCAAGGGCGACAGCCATGGCAACCTCACCGGCGCGACCCTGGCCCTCGGTTACCGTGTACCGGTGAATGGCGTGACCCTCGAACCGAGCCTCGGCGTGCGGATCAGTCACGTCAACCTGTCGGGTTTCCAGGAAAAAGGCAGCGAACTGGCCCTGGACGTCGACGGCATCCACGAGACCCGCAAGAGCGCGGTGGCCAACCTCAACGCATCCTTTGCGCCTGTCAGCCTCGGTGCCTGGCAAGTGGTGCCGGGCCTGCAAGTGGGCTACGAGCATGTGTTGGGTGACCATGAGGTCGACAGCGAAGGGCAACTGCTGGGCCTGGACATCGAACAGCAAGCCGCCTTCGACAACCGTGACCAGTTCACCGGTGGCGTCAACGTCATGGCCAACCTTGGTCCGTGGAGCGTGGGGGCAGAAGTCGGCGCCAGCGGTGGCGGCGATAGCCACGGCTTCAATGGCGGGCTGAAGGCCAGTTATCTGTTCTGACGGTTAGTTGAGGCAATCTGTGGGATCGAGCCTGCTCGCGAAGTGGTCGTGTCAGTCGACGTAGATGTTGAATGTCACTCCGCCTTCGCGAGCAAGTCGAATCGTCGCACCGCCGCTCCCACAGTGGTTTTTTGTCGTACACCGGATTTGTGTTCGACACCGATCAAAGTGTGGGAGCGGGCTTGCTCGCGAAGGCGGACTCACAGCTAACGAAGAGGGCGGCTGACATTCCGCTTTCGCGAGTGCTCCCGCTAACCCCTCAATTGATCGCCATCGGCCGCGCTCGCAGGCCCTTTCTCACGTCTGCGGGACTGATGCCGTAGGCACTCTGGAAATACTGGCAAAACCGCCCGACATTGCTGAAACCCTGTTGCAAGGCCACGTCTGTCACCGACGGCGATACCTCCTGGGACAGCGCGGCAAAGGCGCGCTCCAGGCGGACCTGACGCTGATAGGCAACGATCGAAGTGCCCATGAAACGCTGAAAACCTTCCTGCAAAGCGCGCAGGCTGACGTTGGTCAATTGCGCCAGCTCGGTGCCGCTGGCCAGGTGATCGGGGTGCTCCTGAATGTACTCGACAGCGAGCTTCACATGCCGTGGCGCAATCGATGGGGAAGGGCGCCGGAGGGCTTCGGTGAAGTTGTGCGGCCAGGCTTCCAGTACCGCATCGACCAGCATCTCGCGAAGGCGCGAAGGCATCAGCGAACCGCTGTTGATCAGCAGGTCGAACTCGGTGCCCGTGGCCAGGTCAATCAATGCGCGGATGCCCTGCAAGGCCAAGACATTCAGGTCCACCACCGGCTCGAAATGCACCTTTTGCAGGATAGGTTTACCCAGCAGCGTCGACAGGCGCTCGGTGATCAGCCGGCGGCTGATCGAAATCCCGTGTTGTGCGTGGTTGTCGACAAAGCGCGTCGAGTGGACCTCGGCCTTGTCGATTGCCAGGCCTGTCTGCGCGAAGCCGACCGACTCGGTGACGTGGTTGAAGATGATCTTGCCGGCGGTGGGGATGACAAAGGTGATTTCATCAAGGGGGGCGGGAAAAGCCACCGTGAAGTCACCGCGATAGTGCATGCGACGAAAACTGACACCTTCATGCCGGCCGTAGACCCCGCCGATGATGATGTTTTTCGGCGGCGGCGGTGAGTCGCTATAGAGGTTGCCGAACAGGTTCGAGAACAACGCGCCAAAGTCGTCGCAGCTCATGTCGTCGGACCTGATGATGATTTGCTTGCGCGTCGTGCTTGCGTACACCTGAAGTGGCACCTTGAGCGGATGGGCAAAGCCCCGGTACAGGGAACTGGGGCGATCGGAGATCGAGCGGATGCGATTCGGGAAAACGCTTGGACGTTATCAGTGAGTAATGACAGGTTTGTTACCGGTTGTTGCCGTCGCCCCCGTTTCCGTCCATCCGACGCCACCGCTCGCACCGGACAACCGGTGGCGCGAGCGGTACTCGGGCGTGGGCCGGCTTGCAAGGGCCGTGGCTATTTCACCGGCTCTGTTGCCTTGATATCCCCGCAAAAGATATCGACGTTGCCATCGGTCGGAGCCGTTCGCACGACCACCGAATACTTGCCGTCAAGCAGGGTTTGCAACGGCACAGGCGCGGTCCGGGTAAAAGACCAGCCGCGTACGGGTTGGGCTTCGGTGTTGACGGTGTCGTTCATCGCGTAGGCGACTGACCCGGGTTGCTGGCAGGTGCCGTTATTGATGAACGAGTAAAGGCGCAGGGGCAGGGTAACCCCCATTGGAGCACCGCTGATGAAGAAACTGAGCCCGGTTTTCTTGTCCCAGTCGGTCAAGGTGACGGTGCCGATCTGACCGGCGTTTTGCCGGGTGGCGACCAGGTTGACGTTCACGCCGTGGGTCGATGAAGTGGTGCAGCCGAAAAGGCTTGCCGCAACCATGAGTGCTGCCAGTGAGGTTCTGAGCTTCATTGCCAAACTCCTGGGTTGAAGAACTGCAAGGGGGGGAATTAGCGGGTATAGCTCATTTATCGCTTTCATGACGTCGTCCATACGAGGCTTCCCCTTTCAGCGAGGACGTGATGGACGCCTTCGAGCCTGAATCAACGAATCCATTCATCGCCGCACAAACCGGCTACATTTGTAATCTACCGAGCGCCATTACCCGGACATTTACCGGTGTATTCGACCCATGCCCCACCCTTTGAATTTCCCGAGCCCGAGCTGATTGCCTGCTGGCACACGCGCTTTGATGCCGATGAAGGTTTGCAATGGTTGCGCGTGCAGTTAAAGGATTGTGCGGTCAGTTGTGCCCACTCATCATCCGCATGGAAGATTTGCCACTGGAGTGACTGATGAATCAACAAGGCAGCCATCCGCAAGAGCGGATTCCAGGTGCTCCACAACGGGGAACCTTGCGCAGCCTGTTGATCCCGGAATGGCTTGGCAACTACCGGCCAGACTGGCTGCGCAGCGATGTGGTCGCCGGGCTGACGGCAGCGGCGGTGGTCATACCCAAGGCGCTGGCGTACGCCACCATTGCCGGCCTGCCGGTGCAGGTCGGGCTGTACACGGCGCTGGTGCCGATGGTGATCTATGCCGTGCTCGGCACGTCGCGCCCGCTTAGCGTCAGCACCACGACCACCCTGGCCATTCTCGCCGGCTCCGCACTGGGCCAGATCAGCCCCGATGGCGATACGGCGACCTTGCTCGCCGGTTCCGCGACGCTGGCCCTGATGGTGGGCGCGATCCTCATCGTCGCGGGACTGCTGCGCCTGGGTTTCGTCGCCAATTTCATTTCCGAACCGGTGCTGGTGGGGTTCAAGGCCGGCATCGGCGTGGTCATCGTGCTCGACCAGTTGCCCAAGTTGTTGGGCACGCACATCGACAAAGGCGGCTTCCTGCACAACCTGGTGGCCACGGTCCAGAGCGTCGGCCATGCCTCGCTGCCGACCGTGGCGGTCGGCGTGTTCATGGTCCTGCTGCTGGTAGGCATGAAGCGATTTACGCCCCGGCTGCCCGCACCCTTGATTGCGGTGGCGCTTGGCATCATCGGCATGAGCCTGTTTGGCCTGGAGCGCTTTGGTGTGTCCGCCGTCGGCGTGGTGCCGATCGGGTTGCCCGCGCCGACCCTGCCGGTATGGTCGATGGCCGAGACCCTGTGGTCCTCGGCGATGGGGATCGCGCTGATGAGTTTCACCGAAACCATCGCGGCGGGGCGCGCGTTCGCCCGCAGTGACGAGCCCGCGCCACAACCGAACCGGGAGCTGCTGGCCACGGGCGTTGCCAACATCGGTGGCGCGTTTCTCGGGGCCATGGTCGCCGGTGGCGGCACCACCCAGACGGCGGTGAACCGCCTGGCCGGCGCCCGCTCGCAACTGGCCGCACTGGTCACCGCCGCATTGGCACTGGGCACCTGTCTGCTGCTGGCACCGCTCATTGGCCTGATGCCCAACGCCACGCTCGCGGCCGTGGTGATCGTGTATTCGGTGGGCCTGATCGAGCCGGCGGAATTTCGCGAGATCCTGTCGGTTCGCCGTACCGAATTTGCCTGGGCCGTGGTGGCCATGATCGGCGTGATCCTGCTGGGCACGCTGCAAGGGATCGTCGTGGCGATCATCGTCTCGTTGCTGGCCCTGGCCTATCAGGTCTCGGACCCGCCCGTGCATGTCCTGGGACGCAAGCCCGGCACCAACGTCTATCGTCCGCAGGCCACGGACAACGCAGACGACGAACACTTTGACGGGTTGCTGTTGCTCAGGCCCGAAGGGCGGGTGTTCTTCGCCAATGCCCAGCGCATCGCCGACAAGATCCGCCCGCTGATTGACGTGGCGAACCCCAAGGTCGTGGTTCTGGACCTGCGCAGCGTGTTCGACCTGGAATACACCGCGCTGAAAATGCTCACCGGGGCGGAACAGCAACTGCAGGAAAAAGGCATTTCATTGTGGTTGGTGGGCATGAGCCCGAGCGTATGGGAGATGGTCATCAAGGCCCCCCTGGGCCATGCGCTGGGCGAGGCGCGCATGTTCCTGAACCTGGAACTGGCGGTTGAACATTATCAGCGCAGTCGACGCTGAATGAACGCGGCCGGGGACACTCCGGACGCTATGTGACGCATTGAAGGAGTTAACTGGCATGGCGAAGAAGAAGGCGGCAAGCAAAAGCAAACCGGTTGAAAGCGGCAAGCTCAGGAACAAGGTGTATCTCGAGGAACTGGCGCGGCTGCATGTCGAGATGGTCAAGCTGCAGGAGTGGGTGCAGCACACGGGCGCCAAGGTGTGCATCATCTTCGAGGGCCGCGATGGCGCCGGCAAAGGCGGAACCATCAAGGCGCTCACCGAGCGGGTCAGTCCGCGGGTGTTCCGGGTAATGGCGCTGCCGGCGCCGACCGAGCGGGAAAAAAGCCAGATGTATGTGCAGCGTTATCTGCCGCACCTGCCGGCGGCCGGTGAAGTGGTGATCTTCGATCGCAGCTGGTACAACCGCGCCGGAGTCGAGCGGGTCATGGGCTTTTGCACCGAAGAGCAGGTGCGCAATTTTCTCACCTCGGTGCCGCGCGTCGAGCAGGCACTGGTGGAATCGGGAATCATCCTGATCAAGTACTGGCTTGAAGTGAGCCAGGAGGAACAGACCCGACGCCTCAAGGAGCGTATCACCGACGGGCGCAAGATCTGGAAGCTGTCGCCCATGGACCTCAAGTCCTATAACCGCTGGTACGACTACTCCCGTGCCCGGGACGACATGTTCGAGGCCACCGATACAGACTTCGCCCCGTGGCGGGTCGCCAACTCGAATGACAAGCGACGGGCGCGACTGAACATTATCAGCGATGTGCTCAACAGTATTCCTTATGAGGAAGTACCGCGGGCGAAGGTGAAACTGCCCAAGCGCCAAAGTCCTGGTAACTATCGGGATCCGAACTATCCGTTCAAATTCATCGCGGAAAAATTCTAGAACGATGCATTGGACAGGAGCCGGCCCGGACCGGCTCCTGCTGCATGCCATCAGGCCTTGATCACATACCCATACGCCCGGGTACGACCGCCTTCCTGCTTCAGGTACACCCCTTGCAACTCCGGCGTGAAACCGGGCAAGCGGTTGATGCCCTCTTCCAGGGCCAGGAAGTACT
>Ga0209281_1000922_pt1 | contig 24359 bp, 23 predicted proteins | sample MedtruBG_FD_187514 | JGI IMG/M metagenome (GOLD analysis project Ga0209281, IMG submission 187514) | Root nodule microbial communities of legume samples collected from California, USA - Medicago truncatula BG (SPAdes) (version 2) | ecosystem: Host-associated > Plants > Roots > Nodule | place... | reverse complement strand
AAAAAAGACTGGCTCATCACCAATCTTTTTGTAATCCAAGACGCAACCTATTGGAATATTTACTTTATTTAAGAATTATAACTCAATCTGAAATCGGAAGGGTTGCAGTTCGATTTGCGATTGAGGTCTTGACAATTAAAAGAAAAACTGGCTTCTTTATTTTACAGCCAGTTTTTGTTTTACTTAACGAACTACTATTCCATTTTCAAATTGCATCTGAGGAAAACTACCGCCTGCTATTTTATCTTCAGGTATTACATTTTCAATTCTTTGTATATCATCTACGATTAAAAAGAGAATATTCAGGCTCTATAATACTTATTGGGTTAAACACTTATAATATTCGGTTAATCTACTTTTAAGTTTTAAAATCTCCAAGAAGCTGCTTCTAGCTGCATTTCACTCATATGCTTAAATATTCCGTTTTCTTTAGCTAATTTGTCAGGTGTTCCTTGTTCGTAAACAACTCCATCCTTCAATACTACAATTTTATCAGCACCTGCTACAGTTCGCATTCTATGAGCAATAATAAGCACTGTTCTATTTTTAATAAGTCTAGATAATGCCTCCTGTATCATGGTTTCATTTTCGACATCTAAGGACGCTGTTGCCTCATCTAACAATATAATAGGTGCATCCTTTAAAAATGCCCTAGCAATAGATATTCTTTGACGCTCACCACCAGAAAGTTCAGATCCATTTTCACCTATCATGGTATTCCATCCTTTTGGTAATTTCTCTGCAAATTCATCACAATGAGCTAATTTTGCAGCCTTTATAACTTCTTCATCTGTAGCATTTTTACGTCCAATACGTATGTTTTCCATAATTGAATTATTAAATAAAGTAACATCTTGAAAAACAATAGAATATAAAGACATTAAAGTTTCTGGGTCAACTTTTGAAATATCCATACCTCCGACAGTAATTTTCCCGCTATTTAGATCCCAAAATCTAGCTGCTAATCTAGATACTGTAGTCTTTCCACCACCAGATGGCCCAATTAGTGCTGTAACTTGTCCTTGCTTTGCAGTAAAGGATACATCTTTTAATACAGTTTCCTTATTATCATAAGCAAAGGCAACATGATCAAATACAATATCACAACCTTTATTAGTAAGTTCTTCTACCCCTGACTGTATATCATGGGTTAAAATTTCGTCCATACGCTCACATTGAATATCAGCTGAAATGATAGCCGCTAAGTTTTGCAAAGATAATTGCATAGGATCATACAATCTTGATACTAAAAGTAAAAACATAAAAAAAGTTAAAACATCCAAGGTTCCATCTATAAGAAATTTCCCACCAGCTAGTGCAACAGTTGCAATTCCAAGTTTCAAAACCATTTGTGCAGATGCAACAAAAATAGCCGTTCCAAGCTCTGTAATAATTGCACGCTTTTCAACATTTTTAATCTTAACATCAAGTTCTTTCATATAGGCTGTTTCTGCATTATTTGCCTTTAAATCTCTTACAGCCTCCAAACATTCCTGAATTCCATCTGTACAGGCCATCTTTACGGCCATCTGCTTTTTCCCCAGCATATATTGTACTTTTGATGAAAGCAATACAATTGCAAAAGAAACAGGTAATACCCATAATGCTGCGATTGCCATACGAAAGTCAAAGAAAAATAGAGCAACAGCAATAATAAAAGTTGAAATAATTGATCCAATAAGCTCCGGTATCCAATGAGAAGAAGCTGTTTCTAATATAGAACAATCTGACATAATTGTACTTGTTAAATCTGATAAATCTTTCTTTCCAAAGAAGGAAAGTGGGAGTTTTCGTAATTTTTCAGCTAATGCAATTCGTCTAATACCGCTTTCTATATACGTTGCCAAAAAAGTTGCATTATACTGAAAGTATGTTGTAATAAATATTAATCCGAGACATAATACAATTCCTATTATATAAATAGTAATGTGTTTTTCACCAGAATTATTATTCATTAGATCTCCAACTAGATAATAAAGAAGGCCTACAGGCAGCATTAATACAATGTTTGATAATGTACAAGCAAAAAATGCTTTTACCATATCCTCTGCACCTTTTTCTGACAGAGCATATTTATGTTGAAGCTTTTCCCTAAATTTCATTTTAAACACCTACCTTCCATTTTGCAGCACTGTTATATTCCTTCCACATATATGAATATAATTTCTTTTGTTCTATCAATTCGCTATGAGTGCCATGTTCCATTATTTCTCCACCTTTTAATACATAAATACAATCTGCTCCTGTTACAGTAGATAATCTGTGTGCTATCATCAATACAGTTTTTCCTTTTGATAAAGCAGAAAAAGCAGCTTGTACCTTAGCTTCATTATCAGGGTCAGCAAATGCAGTTGCTTCATCAAGTATTAAAATTGGTGAATTTTTAAGCATAGCTCTAGCAATAGAAATACGCTGCTCTTCCCCTCCAGATAGATAGTTGCCCTTTGTACCAATTATAGTATCTATTCCATCTGTAAGTTTTTCTATAATATCCTCACATCTAGCATCCTTTAAGGCCTTTAATACTTCTTCTCTGGTAGCCTCTGGTCTTGCAAGACGTACATTTTCTAAAATTGAAGTTTTTAAAAGTTTACTATCTTGAAACACAAAGGAAACAGTATTCATAAGTTCTTTTTTAGAAATATCCTTAACATTTACTCCTCCTATTTTAATCTCACCATTATCTACCTCAAAAAAACGAGCTATTACACTGGCTAAAGTTGTTTTTCCTCCACCTGAGGGGCCTACAAAAGCTACATGTTCACCTGAATTTATTTTTAAGGATATATTGTTTAACGCATTCTCTTTTGCATCTTTATAACCAAAAAATACATTATTAAGTGTGACAGAATTATCCTTTGGAAGCTTAAATAATTGACTTTCATATAATGGTACTATGTTCATAATACTATCAATTCTCTCTAAAGCATCTTCTACAATCATAGTATTTTCACTTGAATACATGATTTTAGTTAAAGTAATGGTTATAACAGGTGTTATAATTATATAGAACAAAAGATTTAATAAAAACTCATTAGTAACTCCATCCCTTGTGAAAAATATGGCCGCTGCTATCAATACAGCGAAAATAGAATTAATTGCTGTAGTATAAAATAACATTGGCATACGTAAATCTTTAGTATAAGAAATAACCCATTTCTCATAGCTATCTATAGAAGCTTTAAACCGCTTAAAAGAAAAAACAGATTGTCCAAAAGTTTTTACTACTGGTATACCACGTACATATTCTACAGCTTCATTGGACATTTCCTCTAAAGAGTTTTGATATTCCTTGATTTTCTCTTTCATTCTCTTTCCAGTCATTGCTGACATAATACTAAAAGCAGCTATAACTGGTATTAAACTTAAAATTCCTAAGCGCCAATCAAACACCATAAGCATAGTAAGTAAACCAATTGGTGTTGCAATTGCACCTGCACGATCTGGCAATTGGTGTGCCAAATAGGTTTCTGTAGCCGCACTGGACTCATTAACTATTTTTCTAACTTTTCCACTTCCAACATTATCCATAAAACCTAAAGGCAATGTAACAATATGATGCATAGCTTTTGATCGTATATTTGCCTGAACCCGAAATGCCGCAATATGAGAGCACATTAAAGCTCCTATATAAATGGCCATCGATAAAATAGAGAAAAACACTGCCATCCAACCATAATAAGTAAGCTTCTCTGCCTTACTAAAATTCGGTGCAACCTTTAAAACCTCTTTAATAATCTCCCATATAAAAACAAATGGTACCAATGCTACAAGAGCGCTAGCAGCAGATAATATCCAAGAAACTATTGTAAGATATTTAAACCTCCCAGCATATGCAAATAACCTTGGCATACTAGATTCTTTTTTCAATTCAAATCCTCTCCCTCCATAATAGTTAGTAATAACTAACCCATATGTAATATATGGATAACAAAAACTAACCTTCATTTACTTTAAATTAAAATTAATCCTGTACTTTAAGTTGAATTTTCTTAAAGTACAGGATTAATTTTAATCTACTATAATTTGGTTTTCTACTCTATTTCGTCGCTAATGCTCCATTTAGACATCTTTTATCCTTAAGCTTCTACAATACTGAACTTTATATATTTTTTCTATATTCCCTCGGATTTACGCCCATAATATTTTTAAATGCCTCTGAAAATTTACTTGCATTATCATATCCAAGAACTCCTGCGATTTCATTAATTTCCTTACTAGTATTTTTTATAAGTTCTACCGCCTCATGCATTTTATATCTTCTTATAAAGGAATAAATACTATCTCCATATATTTCTTTAAATACAAGCTTCATTGTTGTGAGCGGAATATTAAACTGCACTGACAATTGCTCTAAAGTTATTCTCTTAGAAAGATTAGTGGTTAAATACTCCTTTATGGTTTTTATTGTATCAACCTGTTTTTTAGAATAATATTTTTTACTTTGCTTTAATTCTTCCTCTCCTAAAGTACTTAGAAAAAGAAGCAATTCTAAAACTTTTACCTTATAATATCCCTTTCTTATTTTTTCAGATACCTGATATAATTCTGAAAAAATATGCTCAATACTTTTATTTTCCCTTATTACTAAAAATTTTTCTTTGCTTTCACAAAATCTACTTTTTAGTTCCGATAGATCTATAGGAACATCTTCTAAAATACACGACAAACACTTAGGCATTCTCTCAAAATCCAATGCAATAGTAATTCCATGAAAATGACTTAGAGGAAAATTAGAGCTCTTATTTACATTAAATTTTTTATTTATAGCAAGATTCCCTTTTGAAAGATACAGATATTCACCATTTTTAGTTTCACATTCAATTATCCCCTCTTTACAATGGTTAATTTCCAAAATACTTTTTGGTGGTTCTACATCAACTTTTACCCAATTTGTGTGAACATCATTATATATTAATTCAATACCGGGAAATACTGAATAGCTTGTCATAACAGCTTCTCCACCTGAATTAGTAATTCTATAAATTGCACAATCATCCTCTCTTTTAATAACTTCTACTTCATTGCCATATATTTGTTTATCTCTATCTGTTGCACGCATTCTACTACCTCTATATTTTATATTACTTATTTATTATCTTTTATAGCACCTGCTTTTTTATCACCATAAGCTCTAATTAATTCCTTTTGCACAAACCTTTAAATACCCCTAATGATAATAAGCCTAATATTTCTCTTGCTTTCTTATTTACATTATCCAGTTAAAAGCACAAAGTATTTCCCCACCTTTGCCTATTTGTGGAGATCCATTACTAAAATTATATATTTTTTTATTGGCAATATCAAAACCCTAGTGAAGCATTTTTAAATTCTTTTAGAGTCGTACTATTTTATCAATAAATTGTTTAATAAAATACTCTGTCATCATAAGAAATCTGTAAAAACTGCATAATAAACTAAGTATCATTTTTATACTATGTTACAGAAATGTGCATACTTATATATAGTGGTTAATTATGTTATAAATATATCATAATAATATCAATTATTATAATGCAAAGAATCATAAAAAACATATTTACAAGGAGGCTTTTTAAAATGACAAGACAAGCTTTTTTACAAATACGCTATGATAAATTAGGCACAAAAGTAGTTGAATCTTTAAAGAAGCATCATTTTGATGCATATTATTGTAAGACTAAGGATGAAGCACTTAAACAGATTTTAGCGTTAATTCCTCAAAACCACGTAGTATCTTGGGGTGGTTCTGAAACTTTAAACGAAATCGGTATTAAAGAACTTGTAAAGGAAAAAGGCTATGAAATTATAGATAGGGATTCTACAACTAATCCTGAAGAACGAACAGAACTAATGAGAAAGGCACTTTTATGTGATACCTTCTTAACGAGTAGCAACGCTATAAGTGAGGATGGCCAGCTATTTAATATTGATGGAAATGGAAATCGTGTTGCAGCTATGATTTTTGGACCAAAAAGTGTAGTTGTTGTAGCTGGAATGAATAAAATTGTAAAAAACCACGATGATGCGGTACAAAGAGCTAGAACTATTGCTGCGCCACAGAATACGCTGCGTTTCCAAGATTTAAAAACTCCATGTTATATAACTGGAAGCTGTGGAGATTGTTTAAGTTCAGATTGTATTTGCTCATATCTTGTAACAACAAGAATAAGCCGTCCAGCAAATAAAATAAAGGTAGTACTAATTGGAGATGAGCTTGGCTTTTAGAATATTTCTATAACATCATTAAAGCTCAAAGGCTATAGTTAAAGACATTGTATAAAATAGAGGTTGGTTACTATAATTTTATTTCGGAACCAACCTCTATTTTATATTAGTTTTATTAAGCTTACTCTACTTGCTCATATAATGGGGCTATAAATTACTTTTACTCTATATCTATAACACAGAAAGTTCCCATAGATATAATGAAGCAACAGAACCATATGGAGAATATCTTTTCCTATATCTATTAAACTTTTCTTTAGGAAGTTCTTTTAAGCCATATAAATTCATGATTCCTCGTCTTATAGCCAAATCACCGTAACTTAAAACATCAGGTCGACAAAGTGAAAATATCAAAAGCATTTCTGCTGTCCAGATACCAACTCCATTAAGAGATGATAGCTTTTTTATTATTTCCTCATCAGTTAAGGTATGTAATTTAGAAAAATCCACTTCACCTGTTATGGCTGCACTCGCGATCCCTTTTATGTATTCAGCTTTTCTTAAAGTCATGCCACAACTTTGAATTTCAGACGCAGTTCTTCTCTCAATATTCTCTGCGGTAATATCTCCAATCAAATTAGATAACCTATCCCATACAGTTTCTGCTGCCTTTTTTGAAATCTGCTGACTAACAATGCTTGAAATAAGAGCACTGAAAGGATCAGGATTAATCTCACGTTTTATGATACCTATCTTTTCAATTGCTGCCCCTAATTTCTTATCTTTTCTTTTTAAATATTCTATTTCCTTTTCTCCGTATTCAAAAAACTGCATATCGTTTTATTCTCTCCATTTCAAGATTTTCTCAATTTATTTGCCCATAGATCATCTGCATTTTTATTCCTCTGCTATCATCCATAGTCCTTAGGTATAGTTTCAAATTTATTTACTAACCCTATTGCTCCTATAACAGCTAAACATCATAATGCATCTATTACATCATCTAATTTTTTTCTAGCCGGTGTATCCTTTAAATATTTTTGTATTACTAAATCACTTTTGCTATAATATCTTTTCAGTAATGTTTATCATTTCCTCCCCCTTTAGTGTTTATTCCACAACTTGACTATATATTTTAACATAAAAAATTAGAGCTTATTTAAAAAATGAGTTCTCTACTCATGCTTTATGCAAAATACATTTTCTAGATTAACTAATAAAAAAGGATGGTAAATTTCTCTCTACCATCCTTTTTTATAAATATAAAATTCGTAAATTATCCTTGGGAGTTTGTCGTTGTTTAATGTGTAATCTTATATTAACATAACTATACAATTTATACAAGACTATTTTTATCTGCTTTATCTACTTTTTATAATTAATTTCCACTTAAACCATCTTATTAAAGTTATTTAAATAATTATATATGGTTATTTTCGTGAATTAATAGCTTTACTTTGAATTTTTCGCATTTCATATTTAGACAAAAAAATACAACCAAATTAATGGCTTTATAAAACAACCTATCAATTTAAAAACGCAGCTTACCGATCTAGATTTACAGCTTGCTTCAGAGCTGTTGAATAGTATAAATTGCTGACATATACTATAAATATAAGAAATGAGGAGGGACGTGAAAATGAAAATTAGTATCGAAAATATCCCTGCTGGATCTGAACCTGAAATAATAATAAAATGTAACGAGCCTGACGAATCATTACTACAACTGATTTATTCAATTAAATCATCTTCTAAAAAACTTATTGGATTTACAGATTTACAGATGCATATTATTAATCCTAAAGATGTATTCTATTTTGAATCTGTGGATAATAAAGTCTTTATTTATTGTGAACAAAAGATTTTCCAAGCAAGACTTAAGCTCTACGAAATTGAGTCTGAATATGAGAACAGTGATTTTTTTAGAGCATCAAAATCAACAATTATTAATATTTCCAAAATTGAATCTGTTAGCCCAGTTTTCTATGGTAAATTTGAAGCTTTGCTACAAAATGGAGAAAAAATATTCATCTCAAGACAATATGTCCCTGTATTTAAAAAGAAATTAGGATTATAAGGAGGTTATACAATGAAGTTTATTAGTTATTTTAAAAATTCTTTAAAAGATTTCTTTATATCTAGTGGATTCTTAATGATCCTTATCACAATGATTTCAGAAATTTATTCCAAGGAAACGATTAGAACTTCACTACTTTTTCAGATTATGTTATTTTCCTTGGCATATGTATTTATAAAATTAGCCTTTATGAACAAAAACGAAATGAGCAAAAAAGTTCAATTAATCATTTTTAATGTTTTCTTGACCCTCTCAGAGGTAATGATTTTATTATGGTTGTTGTTTTTTAGTCCCGGCAAAACTATGAATATTGAGCTAATTCTAGTATATATCTTTGCATTAATTATAGTAAAAGCTTCTGTCTATACAATGATGAGTATAAATGGTGAAAAAGAAGCAAAACTTATAAACGAAAAACTAATTAAATACAAAAATGGTAACGATTAATTGGGAAATATGTAAAGGGGATCCAAGATGATTTCTAATCATTTGGTATCCCCCCCTTTAGTTTTTAATATTATATATACCTTAGGCAACTATGCTACTGCCTTTTTTATTTTGAGCGAAAAATAAAGGTAAAATAAGTATTTCTACTTAATCCACCTTTATTGACTAGTATTTGTGCAACTTAGCCAAAAACATTATAACAGAAAAATATATAAAAAATAAAGCAATAGTTATATTAATTTAGCTACTGCTTTATATGTTTACAATTTATACATTACAATAATCTTTAATTTGTATTTTTTACCAAATAATGTTATAATTATTATGCCATCTCAAATAGATATATTATGGAGGCGTAGTATATGAAACGTTCACGTGTAAAAAGACGTTTCGATAAAGAATTAATGAAAAATATTTTTCTTTTTCTTGGTGAGCTACTTAACTTAATCTCTATAATTCTAAAAATCTTTAAATAAATAATAAACACAAAGGTTAAATTAAATATTACTCGTATTTTATTAAGGACTAGTATAATTATATTACTTTAAAAACGTAAGTACCAATTACGTGAGATGGCAGGCTATATAATTGAACGTCCTTTTTCTAACTATTAAATTTCAAAAACACATGTATTATTATAGTTTAAATTCAAATATTTGTCAACGAACCCTTTCAAATGAAAATTATCCCTAGTATAAATACTGAAATTTTAGTAATACTATAATTGCTAATCTTTTATAGCTTGGCAGGTTGCATAAAGACAGTAGATTGACTTATAATTTACTGTCTTTGTTCTTTATTTTAAAGTTATTTAGTATAATAATATCATCTGAATTGTTTTACTCCTATATGATACTTACATTAGGACTATATTTTATATATAGCCCTTTTTCTAATTACTCTATTCTTCATTTTAGTAACATTATACTTACATTATAGTATATTAAATAATATACTATGAATAAATATTTCTCCATGTCAAATTCATTCTCGAAACGGAAAAAACAGTAGTTAAATTACCATTAACTACTGTTTTTTTATAAAAAATAAGAGTTATATGTATTATTAGTATCTTAATGAAACTTACCTCATATAAAAATTCCTACTTGTTATTTTTATTGTACATGATATTATTACTATAAAATAAATTTTAGTACATCTATGAAGGAGAAGAAAGATTATGAAAGAAGCATTAGATTTTTTAAAAGAAAGTGGTACTTTTTATTTAGCAACTATTGAAGGGGACCAGCCAAGAGTTAGACCCTTTGGCGCTGCCTTTGAATATGAAGGAAAGTTGTACATCGTCACAAATAATACAAAAAATTGTTTTAAACAAATGTTAGAAAATCCGAAAGTTGAAATCTCAAGCATGAATAAAAAAGGACAATGGATTCGTATTGCTGGAGAAGTTTCAAATGATGATACACGTGAAGTAAAGGAAGTTGCATTTGAAGCTTATCCATTTTTAAAATCTATGTACAACATTGATGATGGAATTTTTGCAGTTCTATACTTTACTAAAGGAACAGCTACTATTTCTTCTGTTAATGGTGAATCTGAAACATTCTCACTATAATATAATCACAGAGCGCGATTAGTAGTTATAGATAAAAAATAGAGATTATTGATCTCTATTTTTTAGATTGATTAAATTGCTTTATTTAGTCGTAAATGTGATTAACCATTAGCTAATCTGCTCTATGTTTTTCGGACTTTTAGCTAAACTCATTTGCGAGAAAGAATATACTACTATTGCTGCCCATATAAAGCAAAATGCTATCATGTCTACTGTTGTAAAACCTTCGTTGTACACAAAAATTCCTATTAGTAAGCTTATAGTTGGCGAAATATACTGTGTAAAGCCAATCAATGATAAAGGAAGTCTTTTTGCACTACTTGCGAAAAGTAGCAGCGGAATAGCTGTAACTACGCCAGCTCCTATAAGTAAAATTATTACTAATGAACCTTCCGTATTAAAAGCACCAAGTCCATTTACCTGCCTTGATACTATGTATGCTGCAGCAACTGGAGTAAGCATAGCTGTTTCAAGGGTTAATCCAACAATCGAGTTAGCTTTAACTGATTTCTTGATTGCACCATATAAACCAAAGGAAATAGCCAGACCTAAAGAAATCCACGGAATTTTACCATATTGCACGGTTTTTACTATGACACCAATTGAAGCAATAATAAGTGCAGCCCCTGTCCAATGACTTAGCTTCTCCTTGAAAATTACCACTCCTAGTGCTACTGCTATTAATGGATTTATATAATATCCAAGACTTGCATCTACAATTTTATCTGAATTTACAGCCCATATGTATAGCCCCCAGTTAATTGCTATTAAAATTGATGCAATAAAGATATAAAACATTTGTTTCTTGTCCTTAGCAATAATCTTTAATTCACTCCATTGTTTCGTTACTACAATAATTAATATTGTAAATACAAAGGCCCACACTATTCTGTTAGATAAGATCTCTATTGAAGATACACTATTTATTAACTTCCAGTATATAGGTAAAATTCCCCACAATATATATGCAGTAACTGCATATAGCACACCTTTAGTCTTTTCGTTATGCATTTAATTTCCCCCATTTCTCTTTTTAATTTCCATTTCCAAATATGTTTGTATTACCTATTAATCGTTTTATAATCAAGCAAACACTATATTTACCAAATGCATGTAAATAATCTTATCACCTTCATTCATTTAATTCAACCGTTATGGCTAAATTAAAACATAATTTATAATTATATAGTCTAATTTTTATCTTATACAAAAAAGGTAGATCAAGTATTTCTACTCACTCTACCTTAATTAACTGGTATATGTTCATTCAAGTTAAACATAGTATATAAACATACTATTTATCAATTAATTCACTTTTAACATACTCATTGATAGTATATTCTTCGCCTTTAAATATTTCTGTTAAATGCAATATTACTTCTTGTTCCTCTTCTGGAAGGTTTTTTATTGTATCTCTGATTGTGTCTATATTTACATCTTTCATATAATAAAATCACCACCTTAATATTGTTTATTTCTAATTAGCTTCATCATATTGTTTTCCATCTTATATATTACACTAGAATTATGTCAATTCTTTTTCAATTATGTTATTATTTTCTTAATTTATTCTTAAAAATATAAAGATCCTAAGATTCTATCATATATGTTTCAAACAAGAAATATAATAAAATTGGCTGAATAATTTTACTCTTATAACATCTTGACATTGGGACTATATTTAGTATAGTCCCATTTTTGATCACTATATATTTTAGTAAAACAAAAAAACAGCCATGTAAATGACTGTACAATCTCTATTTATTATTTGTTATAAATAGTTGTTTTAGGTAAAGTAATTGTAAATTTAGTTATAAATTCATTACTCTCAACAAATATATTCCCATTATGACTTTTTAATAAGTCTTTTACAATACTTAAACCATATCCGTGACTTTTATCATGATTATTTTTTGTAGTATAACCAGCATTAAATATTTTATCAATAATTTCTTCTGGAATCTTCTCTCCATCATTTTCTATAGTTATTATTATATTCTTTAAGTCTTCAAATGATTTAGCAATTAAAGTCCCCTTATTTTTCATAGCCTTTATTGCATTATTAACAATATTAACTATTATTCTATATAATTCTATTTCAGATATTGTAGATGATTTATAATTTGCTTTATCTTCTAATATCATTTTTACATCACCATTTATAATATGTCTTGTAGCAAGTGATAATAAAGATGTGTTACTTACACTGTTATCATTCATATTTGCACCATATTGATTTATAATACTTTTTAACAAGCTAGCTACATCCTCATATTTATCCATATCAGCTAATTCATATAAACATGCCATTTGTAATCCATAATCATGCTTTATGTTCTTTAATTCTGTATTTTTACTTGCTAAATTATTATTCAATTTATATATTTCATTTGCTCTTTTAACTATCCTAACAATACTTTGCATGCTAATACATAAAAATATAATCAAAATAATAATTACAATATGTTTAAATGCTGGACTGTCTATATTGTAGGAGCTAAAATACGAATAAAGTAAAATATCTGGAATGAAACTAAATGCTATAATGTATTTAAGCGGAAAATTTTCATCCGACAACAATTTAGATATTTGCTTAAATCTAAATCTATATGTATAAAATGAAGTTAATAGTATAGCTTGTGATCCATACATAAATCCAATTGTAGTTATATCTAAATAACTACTTGGTAAAACTTCTTTAAATATACCATACAATACATTCCCAAATATAAATAACCACATAATTAATACGGAATAGATTAGGCTATATGATACTAATGCTTTTTTATAATTCTCTTTAAAAAATATAAATATTAAGAACAATCCACTAACATGAGTCAAAACGACACCTATTATAATACTCTGAAAAAGCTTAGGTAATATAATTATGACAGTTGATAATATTACCGAATAAGCTACTAACCTTTTTTTATAACTTATTTTTCCTTTATCTAAGCAGTAATTTATAATGTAAATGAATAATATACTTTGGGAAAGAGATGTTAATAAATCATAATACATTTCCAATTCACATACCTGACTTCCTTTTCAGATTTAATTTTAAATTTATTTATTATCTTTCATTCCTCATAGATTCTGGCATCTTTTCGACACCATACCCACCAAATGATGCAGCACCTGATTTACCTATAATCTTTGAAGCATTTAATAGAATATTTGCACAAGTTTTTTTAATTCCCATAAAAAATCCTCCTTCATCATTGTTAAATATTTTTAATAACTAAGTTAAATAATCATAAAATGACTTCGTTATTGAGATTAGAAAAATTAAAGTTTCAAATGTGAAATTGGAAATGTTATTATTTTAAGTTTAAAAAATGTAATATCGAAATGAAATCACCTGATTATTCAACCAAACTTTGTTATTGATTACATTTTACTCCCAGTAATAGAATTATTCAACATAATTCACAAACAAAATTACCCGAATTTTCGCACAATTATACCAACATTTTTCTGCTTTATACAAAATAATATCATTTTCTTAATAATATCTCTTAGAATACATTTCCCAGATAGGATTATAAAAAAATACAACCAAATTACTGGTTGCATAAATAGAAGGGACACTATTTAACTTATCTATTGTTTGCGCATAGATTCCTTAATTTTCAATGTTATTAAACAACTATATATTCCGTTCTTTATCTTTTTATCATTGAAGTACTGAGTATTAAGTCACATTGATCCATAATATCTCGTTCCTCAAAGTAATGCTCCTCCATAGGAATCCATTTGTTTAGAAAATCTTGTAGCTTTTCATCTCCATTGCGTTTTAGGATTCTCTCGTACTGCACCTTCGGATCAACAGTTACAAAAATTTTATAATCATAATAATTTCTTAAGGTAGGATGAAGACTATAACTCCCCTCAACTATATTTAACCTCTTAGGCTCAACCTCAGTAGGCTGACTAAAATCTCCTTTATCGCATAGATACCGCCTATACTGAATGGACTTATGTTGTTGTAGATGCCTTAATATTTCCTCCTCAAACCTTTCATAATGAACATTGCCACCGGCCTCTGCTAATCGTTTTGATGTTCTCATCTCGAAAGGCAAGAAAAAATCATCCATATGAAAAATGTTACAAGCAAACTGTTCAGCAATGAGTTCTCCTAAAGTACTCTTACCGCTACCACATCTTCCATCAATAGCAATAATTAAAGATTTAGTGTCTTCTACTTTTAATAAATTATTTATTACATCAAATATGTGTTTATATTCAGTGTAAATTGGTATATTGTGTCTTTCTCTCATTATTTCCTCCAATGCCTAAAACATAGTTTTTTAAATTACAATTAGGTATATTTTACTACAAAAATAAGAGCTTAGTTACATAAACTCCATAATATATTAATCTATGAATATTATATTTGAAGATATGGACGCCCAAAATGCTAACATAAATGTAAAAAAAGAAATTAACCTAAAAACGTAACATAACTTTTATATTATGTGAGAGCTATAAATATTAATAACAATATAATAACTAAGATAAAGGCGCTATAGTTTCATTATAAGAACTATAATGCCTTTTTTATTTGCATTTATGACTTCTATTTTATTATTTTATAGCCATAGTATCTAGTATTAAATTATATATTTATCAATTTTATTACCATTCCCTGCCTGGATCGCTTGCCATTGAATTAACTGTTCCTTTTGGATATAAGACAGAATAGTGATCTAATTTAGGATCTTCATTACTATCTGTTGGAGCTTTAAATACAAATAAAATTTTATAGTCTGCTCCTGCTACATAACCCATGATTTTTTCACCATTAGCTGTAACATTGTGACCAGGGGTTCCAAAATATTTTTCAACCATTGAAAGGGAGATATTATTTAAACGACTATCAGAAGATCTAACTTCAAAAATTCTTCCTCCCTTGTTATATCCAAAAACTACATTATATTTAGAATAAGTGGAATAATTTCCTTTAGCACCAGTTACCCATTCTGACTTATCCGCTTTCCCTAATTTACTCTCTACATCTGATATATTGGAAGACTTATCTGCAAAATTTGAATTAATAATTTTTCCTTCTTCTGCTAAAGTCTTAATTTCCTTTAGTAGAGCATCTTCGTTCTTTTCCATTTCATTACTAGTTTCAGTTTTATTTCCCTTGGATTCAGATTGATCTGTGGTACTTGGAGTTTCATTATTAGTTTGTGTATTACTCGAAGTATCATTTGCAGATTTATTTGAGCTTGAGCACCCCACCATAATAGTTAAGCATAAAACTATTGTAATAAATACTCTTAGCTTTTTATTAAATTTTTTCATTTTTTCGACCTCCAAATTCACTTAGGATTATTATAGCATAAGCAAGATAAATTATATGAATTTATCTATTTTTTTAAATCCTATTTATAACTAATATTTATTTAATACCTTACTTAAACATCTATTCTTAACTTTAATAAAAGTATATGATTATTTAAGATTAAAATCCTCCATATAATATATATTTCTTTTAAAAAATACAAAAAGGAATATTTAAAGCTTTCTATTGCTTCAAATATTCCTTTTAGCTATTTAATTATTTATGATAAATTTCTTTGGGCTTCTTCTCCATTTTTCTTCTTTGATTTAAGCATCTTGTAAATCACTCCTAAAGCTATAAACCATACTGGTGTTACAATTAGAGCTACGCGAGTCTCTTCATTAAGTGCCAATACAACTAAAATAAATACCATAAATGCTAAAACTATATAGTTGATTATTGGATAAAGAGGCATTTTAAATTTGCTCTTAGCTGCAAGTTCAGGATTAGTCTTACGGTATTTCATGTGGCAGATAACTATAATAGCCCAAATGTAGATGAAGCAAAATGTTGATATACTTGTAATAAGTACAAATACCCCTTCTGGCATAACAAAGTTCAAAATAACCGAAATTAAAATAACAATTGCAGAGAACATTGTAGCATTAGAAGGTACTTGACTAGCAGTTAATTTCTTCATTGATTCAGGTGCATTATCTTCTTTAGCAAGGGAGTAAACCATACGACTTGTGCTAAAGATAGCACTATTACAAGCAGATGCAGCTGAAGTTAATACAACGAAATTTACAATACTTGCTGCTGCTGCAATACCTACTGCAGAAAATACTTGTACAAATGGACTTTTATCTGGATTAATTGAATTCCATGGATATATACTCATGATAACAATAAGTGCTCCTATATAGAAAATAATAATTCTAATTGGTATATTGTTAATAGCCTTTGGAATAACACGCTCTGGATCTTCAGTCTCACCAGCTGTGAGTCCTACTAATTCAATTCCAGCAAAAGCAAATACAACCATTTGGAAAGAAAGTATAAAACCATTTATTCCATTTGGGAAAAAGCCTCCATGACTCCAAAGATTTGCAAAACTTGATGCACCAGCATCTGTAGAAAATCCTCTAATAATCATAATTGTACCGATTATAATAAGTGCTAAAATTGCAACAACTTTAATTAAAGCAAACCAGAATTCCATCTCACCAAAAAGCTTTACTGCCGTAAGATTCATAGCTAATAAAATTACGAGAACAATAAGGCTAGGAACCCATTGAGGTATACTCGGGAACCAGTACTGTATGTAAAGTCCCGTAGCCGTTAAGTCTGCCATTCCAACTGAAATCCAGCAAAACCAATATGTCCATCCTGTAATAAATGCTGCACCCTTTCCTAAATAATCATGAACAAAATCTACAAAGGAATGGTAGTTTAAATTAGAAAGCAATAATTCCCCTAGGGCACGCATAATAAAAAAACAAATTATCCCTGTTATAATATACGCGAATAAAATTGATGGACCGGCCAAATGAATAGACCTGCCTGAACCAAGGAATAATCCAGTACCAATTGCACCCCCAATTGCGAGTAATTGAACATGCCGATTTTTGAGTCCTCTTGATAAACTTTGTTTTTCCGATGTTAATTGATCCATTTCATCCCTCCATCTTAGTCAAAAGCATGTACATAAAAATGCCTTTTCTTACAAGTATTTTATAATTGGCTAAATCACTATAGCCATTATTTCACTTTATCTTTATCTTAAATTTTAATTTTCACTGTTAAATATTAATACATAATTGATAAAGTTGCAACGTTTTCTTCATTTTTATATGAATTTTATATAAATATAAAAGTTATTTTGTCGTATTTATTTCATAAAAAAAGCTATCAAGTATATTTTAATTAACTTGATAGCTAAAATTATATTAATCTAATATTTCCTTTTTAATTCCTTTTGAAATTTAGAAACACTTTTCCATAAAGCTTTTTCCCTTGAACGTACACTCATGCTTTCTTTATACTTTGCAAATTCTGATTCTTTCTTAAGCTTTAAATAGTTATTCCATCTTTTTTGAGATAGTTCTCCACTTTCTAAAGCAGCTTTTACGCCACATCCTGGCTCTTTATCATGGCTGCAATCACTGAATTTACACTTTTTAGCTAGCCCCTCAATATCTTCAAATGTTATATCTAATCCTTCTGATACATCCCACATTCCTAGCTCACGCATACCTGGTGTATCTATAACCATAGCATGGTTTTTAAGTGTGATAAGCTGTCTATGAGTTGTAGTATGGCGACCTTTACTATCATCTTCACGAATAGAATTTACTTTCATTATTTTTTCACCACAAAGCGCGTTAACAAGTGAGGATTTACCAATACCAGAAGATCCTAAAAACACGATAGTTTTTGCTTCCTGTACATATGACTCTAACTCCTCCAAGCCTTCTCCTGTAACGGAACTCACTCCGATTATAGGAACAAAAGGAGCTATTTCCTCAACTTTTTCCTTATAAGAATCGTAATCATCACATAAGTCAAGCTTAGTCATTATTATAACTGGTGAAGCTCCGCTTTGCCATGCAGCAGTCAAATACCTTTCTGTTCGTTTTATATTAAAATCATTGTTTAGAGAAAGCATTATAAATACATAGTCAAAATTAGCAGCTACAATCTGCTCCACTTTATTATAAGAATCAAGTCTTGAAAATTTACTTTTTCTCTCAAGCACACGATATATTATATCTTCCCCCATAGGATTATACTTTACTAAAACAAAATCTCCTACTGTTGGATATTCATTATATACCTTATCATTATAAAATAAAGACCCTTTTAACTTTGCATCATTTTCTCCATATTCTGTTACAATTTTATACTGCTCTTTCTGAACTTCAATTACTCTTGCTGGTATTAAATCTGTTGACAATATATCAATCTTTCCTATTTGATTCTCAAAAAATTCATTAAATCCATATTTTTTTATATTATTATTCATCTTTTTCCTCCATATTAGGCACATGAAAGAAAATAATATACAATCACATTAATCGTAGTAATCCTTAAAATGTGCCTCAATTAAATATTTATTTTTCTCGTATTCTAAAACTTTCATATTACATCTCTCCTTTCAAGTGATTGCTTAATGTCTCTAAAAATGGGCAGAAAAATCCCGCAGATATCAACCTCAAAAATGGCTGCTATCTACGGGATTTATATTAAAACCATTCAAATAGAATTTTCATTCCTTTGAATTCAGTTAAATTATCCTTAATAGTCAGTGGGTATTTATGAAAGGTTAATTATAGCTGCAAAAATGCATCATAAATCAAGGGTCTAATCCCCCTAAAAAAATTGCATTTTGCCCATATTTAGTTTTAGTAAGCAATCACCTTTACACTTGCCTTCATAAAACATTTCTCCTTCCATAGGATTATATTGCATTTCACAATGAATCCTTTTATAAAATAATAGTAGCATTTTAAGAAATTATTGTCAATAAAATATCTTATTTACTCACTATGACACACACGAAAACCTTGATCAGGACCTTTGCCATTGGCATCATATTTGCCTTGGAACGACGACTCGCAGCTAGTGACATCGCCAATCCAACCGCCGCCCTTACAAACCCTGACAGAAACTACACTGGTATCAAAACCTTTGTACCAGTCCCAGCACCATTCCCTTACATTCCCCGACATATCGTAAAGTCCTAACTCGTTTGGTTTCTTACTACCAATAGATTTTGTTTTGTTATTGTTATTTTCTATGGCAGGCCAATTCCAATCTCCTGATAAGTATTTATCTCCACCATTTCTCCAATACCAAGCTACTTCATCTGCTTTATTGTTCCCGCTGTATGCATAATTCTTACTCATCTGCCCTCCACCTGCAGCATACTCCCATTCTGCTTCTGTTGGCAATCTATAACCATTAGCTCCTTCATTTATTGTTACTGTCCATTTTATATCATCGTTATTATTTTTGTTATCTGGATCTGTTTTGTTCTTGTCTATATTGTAATATGGTGTTAAGCCCTCTTTTATACTCCTTTTATTACAGTATTCAATACATTCATACCAACTCACCATTTCTACTGGCAAATTATCTCCTTTAAATTGTGAAGGATTATTTCCCATTACATCAATCCACTCTTTTTGAGTCACTTCATACTTGCCAATATAAAAATTTGAAATTTTCATGTTTTTTCCATAATAGTTGGACTTTGTATTCACAAAAGTCCCACCTTTGAGTAATACAAGGTTATCCGATTTTACTTGGGAACAAGCACTGAAAACAATGGCTATTGCCATAAAAAAAACTATTGATAATTTTTTCATTGATGTATCTCCTTTTAACTTATATAAAAAGTTATATTTTGGGTTGTACTATATTAATATAAACACAAAACGCATTTACCTAGGAAATAAGCCTTGTAAAAACCTCCTCTCCGCTCTCCTCTTAAGATAGTATTTAAGCAATATGCAGGTAAGTATATTACTCCTTAATAGATAAAGTCCCAAGCTGTTAGATTGATAGAACTCAGAAATATTAAACTAATAAATAAATTTCTGAATACTTCCTGAAAATGTCACGTATCTAACGGTTAATATGATTATAAATAACCTGTTACCATACTGTTACGTTAGCACTTCCGCTGCTTTGATATCCTTCAGTTGCTAATATCTGATAAGACCAACTAGACCCTAGAGTCATACCTTTGCTTCCCCATGCATCAGCGTGGTTTTTCATAGTAATAGCGTTGTTAGTACCAGTGGATCTCTTCGATTGTCTTACACTCCAGAATTGTTGAAAAGTTGCTGTACCATCAATGGAAGGTGCATTAGTTCTAGTGGTTGTATATATATCATAAGTCCCTCCATCACTAGTTACAGTACCCTTATAAGTTCCAGTAGGTCTATAAGTTCCCCAGTTATCAACAATGTAATATTCTATAAGAGAGTTCCTTGTCCACCCATATAGAGATAAATATCCATTACCTGAAGGTGCAAATTGACCAGCATTGTAGTTTACTACTCTTGTGTATGATCCTGAATTCCAGCCTTTACCTACTACGAAATTTCCACAGTCTTTCCATGTAACACTGTAATTACCGCCAGATCCATTAGTAGCAGTTACTGTTCCACCACCATCAGTCCAATTTTGCCAATAGTCTGTTGCTGCATTTGCATTTACGTTTATAACAGAAAGCGCAAGTGTACAACACATTAATGATGCCAAAAATAATTTTAATCCTCTTTTTTTCATTCTTCATTTCCCCCTCTTAATTGTAACTATTCAGTTACCTTATAACCTTAATATTTCTACTTTTTGCTGCTTACCTGCATACTACTTGAATATTACCTTTCAGAAATTGCTTTTTTCATTTCTTATCAGTTGTTTTTTTCAATAAGAAACTCATCCTATGTAACATTACGTTAACTTCTGACTGCCACCTCCCCACGAAAAGAAATCTTCTTTCATCGGATTAACTTTATCATCATTTTACTAAAATCGTTTTCAATCTAAAACCTAACAAATTATAGATTTTGTACCAATTTTTATATATATTTCATTTTATTCTTACATAATTTTAAAATTAGATAGATTTTTCAGTTTAATCCAATAAGCCCATATAACTTAATCACTTTTTTCTTGTAACTCTAATAACAGTAAGCAGTTAGTTTTTACTTAATAAGAAGTAATTTTTATTGTATTTTATTACTCATTAAAATTGAAAAAGGAATACTTAAAGCTCTTACTATTGCTCTAAGCATTCCCTTTGATTTATATTCACCATATCGAACATATTCTGCATATTATGATTCTTTACTAAGATATTTTGTTGGTACATAATCAGTTAGCCACACTTTATTTTCAGATAGAAAAAACTTATATCCATCTTTGTACATTTCTTCACTATTAATTTTCAATATAACTAATTCTCCATGTCTTTTACCTACTTTTGTAGCTGTCTCTATATCTTGAGACAAATGAACGTATTGTCTATTCTGTTTTTTAATCCCTTCTTTACATATGCTTTCAGCAAATCTAGTTGCAGTCCCATGATATAATACTTCGGGTGGCTTTATTACCCGTAATTCAAGATTAACTGTAATTGAATGACCTTGGTTTGCTTTAATTTTAGTTTTATCATCATTAAATGAATATCTTTGTTTATTATCTTCTGCTACTATTCTTTCTAAATCTGCAATTGTTACTTTATATCCCTTTTTATTTAGTCCTTTTATTAAATCCAAAGTGTTTATATATCCATATTCATCTAACATTAATCCAATTTCTTCTGGCTTATGCCTGAGTATAAGACTTATAAATTTACTGATTCTCATATCTTCTTTACTTATCATTATTTATATACCCCTTTCACTCTTTTATCAATTATAATTTTAATAATTTAGAAATATTATCTCCCATTATGTTATCTATATCTTTATTTACTAATGATAGTTTTTGCAGCCTATTTCGTATTTTTTGAATATTATTGTTTCCATAAGGAGTATCTGAACCTAAAATAAGCTTTCTACTCCCAACTGTTTTTAAAGCCTTCTTAATTATTTCAGTTGGATATGTTTGAGGTCCAGACAAATCATAGTATACATTATCATTTTTAGTGTTCACATGTATTTTTTCAAAGCCAATCATATGTGCAACAATAAAAGTTGTATGTATAAAAATGTTTGTTATTTTTATAAACTCTAATACCTGCTCTTCTGATAATAGGTGTATAAAAACCGGAATATTCTTTTCTGTTGCCCAATTAATAACTTCAATACTTTTAGTATCACTAATATCAAATTTGTTCCAACATTGATGCATTTTAATCATTTTAAAATTATATCTTGGATAATATTTATCAAGTTTCTCAAGACAATTCTCATCTAAAGGATTTGCCCAATAAGCGTTTATTATTCTTTGCGGATTCTCTCTTGAGATATCATATACGACTTTATTTTGCTCATCAATATGATTAGCCACTCCACTCATTTTAGTTGCAAAACAAATGACCTTATTCAAAAAATATACTAATTTTCCACTCTTAAATATCTCTGACAACATTGGATAAGAATAATTCTTAGTACTTCCCTGTTCCCCTGGACATAAAACGATCTTGTCTATTCTGTTCAAATCCAAATACTTTATTATATTTTCCCCATTATTATATCTACCACAAGCATGAGCATGTCCATCAATAATCATGACTGTATCGCCTACCTCTTATATTTTGAATTACAACTATCTAATTCTGTTTCAAATACTTTTTACTCACACGTAATACTAATACTTATTACACTTTAAAAGACACTCTACATGTAATCTTCAGCGCATTATAGTTTATCTACAAGTGTATTCCATGTAAGCTCGAGAACCCCTGTCATATTCTCTTGTTCATTTGAAACATAAGTTATAACCGCATTTTTATCTGGAAGCATTACAACGTATTGGCCAAGTAAACCATCCATACGATATGAGTTAGAGTATGAGTTCATCCATATTTGATAACCATATCCTTGGTGATGGTCTTTTGTTGCAAAATATGGAGTGAAATCATCAGTTTTAATTTGAACAGATGTCGCTTGTTTTATATAACTTGAAGGGATAAGCTGCTTACCTTCCCGAACTCCATTATCAAGAATTAGCTGTCCAAATTTTGATAGTTGTTCTGCTATCAAATGTAAACCTGAGAATCCTTGTGGAATTCCTTTTGGACATGTATCCCATTTAGGTTTTGGTATATCAAGATATTGAAATATCTTTTCATCTAAGTAATCATCTAAATTTTTCCCTGTAGTAATGCTTATGATTTTTGAAAGCATATATGTTACAGAATTATCATAGGTAAAATGAGTTCCAGGTTTAAATATAATAGGTTCATTAAAGAACAATTGAGTAATATTCCATTCCTTTCCACTTTCCCGATCTGCTTTTGACACTGGGCATTCTTCATGTCCTGCCCCCATGCAAAGCAAATCATGTATGGTCATCTCTTTTAGATATTCACTTATGTCCTCAGTTTGTATATTAGTAAAAAAATCTATAACATGATCATCAATTTTAAAGTAACCTTCGCTAATTGCAATTCCAACTGCCATTGAAGTAAATGTTTTACTAACTGACCACAAAAGAGTTGGCTTTTCTTCTTCAAAATCGTGTTTAGCAATTATATGACCATTTTGCCTAACAACCACATTAAGAACATGTAAATTTTGTTCTTTTACAGATTCAATTAAATCACTTAATATATTATTTTTCATTTTCGCTTCCCCTTATATCACCAATTTCTAATCAATGCTATATTTCCATTATGATTTAATTATAGCACATATTGTAAAAGTATATTGTTCAATTTCCGGTTAATGCTCTCAATCTTGATATTTCCTAAGCATTGAACCCAAATCTCTGATTTGGTGTGAATCGCTTATCTAGCGAACGAACGCAAGTCGGATTTCCTTAAAAATATGCTTTAATATACTATAAAATTGAAATTTATTACTCCTGAGCCTGCATATTTCCTATAACTTTTTATATTGTTATCTTCTTAACTTTTTTCCTTTTTTAATTGTAAAAAAGTTTTATTTAAAACCTTATTCATTTTTAAAAATGTTTATTGAAAACTTTAAAAATTTGTTTATTTGTAAAAAGTTTTTGGACCTAGGTCAATATTATGGACACATTTTCTATTAAATTATTATCCTTACTAGATCCTCTTTCATTTGCGGAGTAATATAACCGATAGAGCCATGAATTCTTTTGCGATTATACCATGACTCAAT
>Ga0209281_1000921_pt1 | contig 24425 bp, 20 predicted proteins | sample MedtruBG_FD_187514 | JGI IMG/M metagenome (GOLD analysis project Ga0209281, IMG submission 187514) | Root nodule microbial communities of legume samples collected from California, USA - Medicago truncatula BG (SPAdes) (version 2) | ecosystem: Host-associated > Plants > Roots > Nodule | place... | reverse complement strand
ATTAATCTTCTAAGTATAAGAATATGATCTTTTTATTAACTTATAAGAAATTATTCAGCTACTACTTTATTTTCAAGAGCTTCTTTTACTGCACCTATTATACCTTTAGAGGAATATGTAGCACCTGAAACAACATCCACATCTGTAGACTGTTTTTCTAGAATTTGATTTATTACACCCTTTTTGGCTTTGTTATAATAATCCCAATCTTCTTGCTGTTCTAGTACAGATATTTTAGTAATCTTACCATCAGCAACTCCTACCTTAACTTTTATATTACCTTTATACCCAGCACTGTTACCAACGTAATATACAGAATTATCAGCTTCTTCTTTTTTGGGTGCAGCTGTTTCTTCTTTTACTATTGCTTCTTCTGATTTTATGTTAGTCTGCTGTTTGTATTGATTTATACCAAAAACTATCAATAACGCACCTAAAGAACAAGCAATTTTTATATTACGTGTTTTACCTTCAACTATTCCATATTTGAGGGTATTTTTTTTAGGACAATTTTTAATACATTCAAAGCAATTTATGCAATTAAGTGAGTTAACTGTTTTATTGCAGGTAGATATTTTAATATTCATATCACATGCTTTATCGCAGCGCTTGCAATTGATGCAGGAGTCTGCATCCCTTTTTATTGTAAACAATCTGAAATAACTAGCTAGTCCATATTTTGCTCCTTGAATGCAAAAATATTTACAGAAAATTTTGTTATAGAATAAAGATAAAGCAGAGAATCCTAAAATACTCACAACCATAATAATTTCAGCTGGTTTACTTGTTAGAATTAAAAACAAATTAGATCTTGCATCAAATTTTAACAAGGAACTGATAAAACTTATAGAGAAAAAAGTTGCTAGAACAAATAGTACATATCTAAGTAATCTCAATATCTTATCAAGTTTATCTGGGATTGTTCTCTTTTTTATTTTGAGCTTCTTTCCTATTGCCGAAGATAACTCTTGTAGTAAACCAAAAGGACACAAATATCCGCAATAAAAGGAGCCACAAAGCGCTGCTATTATTACTAGTATAGTAGCACCATAGCTAAAATTATTTATAAGCATTATAGTAAAAGGCAGTGCTGCTATTAATTGAATTATCTTTCTCATTCCGATTTTTTTTATATTTACTTTCAAGTTATTTCTCCAACTTTCTAATTATTTAGCTTTTAACAATGCTTCTAAAGTACCAATTCTAACAGCTTCACTTGATAAAGTAGCACCAGAAATAGTATCAACATCTGTAGATTGTTTTTCTACAATTCGATCTGCAATAATATCAAAAGCTCCATTAGATCTATCATCTTGAGGAGTTACTTGATTAGCTTTTACATTTGATACTTTGCCATCCTTAACTGTAACTTTAACATTTACAGGACTTTGCATAAAACTAATGGCACTACCTTCATATTCTCCATCCTTAAGATTTTTTAAATCAGCTACTTGTCCATTTTTGGCTTTCTCTGCTAATTCTCTATAGGCTTTAATTTGAGCAAAAGATGATTTCCATTGTCTCATTGCATACTCATCATTATCTTCGAAACCTTCAAAATATGCTGGATTTTTACTATCAATACCCTCTTTACTTATTCTATCTGTTAATTGTAAGACTTTATCATAATCTCCATTCGAAAAAGCATAGGCTGCTGAACCTACATTTGAAGTTGCAGTCTTCAATTTGCTTTTATCCTTAAAATTATCTGGATTTGATGCAAATTCAAAGGTCTTATATGCTTCTTCTTTATTGCCTAAATCTCCAAGTGCAAAGGCTATTGTTGAGGCGTTAGTTGGACTACTATATTCAATATCTTTATTCTTAGCCTTAAATTCTTCATCATATCCTTCAACTGCCAATATTTTTAGAATCATAATTTTTGCATTACTATCTAAATTTAAATCTTTCTTTGTATTTTTTACTATTTTACCATCTTTTCTAGATTCACTAACAATTGTATCAGCTGGTAACTCTATTATTTTTGTTAAATAATTGTACGCTAGCTTATATTCACCTACTTTTAGAAGACTATCCCCAAGGTTATACATCCAATAATAATATGAAGGAGTCTCTTCTGATGGTTTTGTATTTTCAATTAAATAACGTAGCTGTTTAATATTATCGTGAGCACTTTCAAGATCAAGTGAAGATCTTAATTGGAAAGTTGCATACTTCACATCCTCATCTATCTCTACCGTACTTGGCTCTGCCCACTCTGGCCAAACAACCTCTTTTTTCTCCCAAGATGCAAAAGTTGGTTTTGCAGTTGATGATTTTTCGACTGGATTGGTATTTGCACAGCCTGTAAACACGCTGCTCCCCACAACCAATAATGATATTAATAATTTGCTTTTTTTACTAAGCATAAATAACCTCCTAAATAATAAAATATGTGTTTAAGCCATCAATTTCATTGATTCACTTAAAAGTAATGTGTGCAAATAATGACCTTAAAACTTTTTTATCTTTTCTTACTTAAATATAAAAAAAACTTATGTAAATTATTTATAAGATTAAAATATAAAAGTTTTACTACAAAACAATAGCACAATTGATAACGATTTTCAATATCTTTTTGTTTTTTCTAAAAACTTGTTAGGTCTTTTAACTGAATCTACAATACAAAAAATACAATTATATGAGCTGTATTAAAGATTTTATAAAAGATTATCAGCAGTTAAATTTTAGATTTAACTGCAATATAAAGTTTTAATTTGAACTTATTTCAATCGCAAATTTCCTTTTAGACATATGAAAATTAATAACAAGTCTGAAACTTCTATGATTACACTAATGTAAATCCATCAGTTTTAAAGAAAGTAAAATCTTCCTTTAAACCTTTTGTAACATATATTTCTTTATCTTTAGTTATAAATATAGCTTCCATATCTTCTTGGCTATCAATTAACTTAATTCCAGCTTCAAGTCCTAATATAAATATAGCAGTAGACAGTGCATCTGCATCTATAGACTCTTTTGATAATATAGTTGTACTTATTAAAAAAGACTCAGCTGGATAACCTGTTCTAGGATCTAAAATATGGTGATATTTTTTATTGTCTTTTTCAAAATATCTTACATAGTCTCCAGAAGTAACAACTGTTTTATTGGCTGCATTCACTGATCCTAAGCATTGACCCCTTTCAAGTGATGGGTTTTGTATACCAACTCTAAAAGGATCTCCATTTGGTTTGTTTCCAAGAACTGACACATTGCCGCCAAGATTTACAAAAGCTGATTCTACTCCATGTTGTTTATATATTTCAATGGATCTGTCAGCAGCATAACCTTTTGCAATAGCTCCCAGATCCACACATTGTCCTGATTTTTCAAGTTTTGATGTCTTCAAATTATTATTTATGCTAAGGTAATTATGCCCAGTAAGTTTTAAAGCTTCATTAATTTCTTCTTGTGAAGGAATTTTTTCTCTACTAGTAAAGATTCCCCATAGTCTGGCAATTGGAGCTATAGTAATATCAAAGCTCCCTTTGCAAATCTCTGAATAATATTTAGCTTTATTTAATACAAATAAAACTTCATCACTAAGCTCAACTTCATATTGGCCAGCAGCTTTATTTAATTTACTCACTTCACTAGATTCTAAAAAGAAACTCATAAGTCCCTCTAATCTTTTAATTTCATCTTCAACTTCAATTGCTGCTATTTTTGCATTATCTCCATAAACTTTCTGACTTATTATTGTTCCCATGCAAAAGCTTTCCATTTCATAAAATCTATCCATAAAAATCTCCTTTTGTAATTTTATAATACTGCATGCCAACTGATATTTTATATCAAGTGATAAATTCTATCAACAGTTCTTTATTATATACTGTTTTGTTATTTATCACAACGGTTTATTGAAAATATCAATATGGATATGATATGACTGGACAATTAGAAGTATTTGTAACCGAAAAAATAGTAGCACCTGCTCACATTTAGTTGCTACCATTTTTATTTAAATTTATCCCTTATATTTTTTCACTTAATACTTACTTATTATCTTTTATTTGTGATATGGTCCACCGTATCATAATTGAGTGATAACCTTTTACGATATCCTTTAAGATTTATATAATTACTTTAATGAGTCTTTGTTATTCGAAGGACTTCTATTTCTTCCTCAGTTAGTCCTGTAAGTTTTTTTATCGCTTCATTATCTAAGCCTATTTCCTTTATTTCGGTATCCAATTTATATATTTCACTAAAATTTACTTTTGTTCTCTCAATAGAATTACTTCAAATATAAAAAAGTCTATACTCTCTAATATTATAATTTTATAAATGCAAAATTTGAGTCACTACATTAATTTTTATTCAGCATTCCTACATAGCCATTTTTAAAATAAGATCTAAATAAATAAGACATTTTTTCTGAATCAGGAGTACATTTTGACTTTAACCACCAATCAATAGTACCGATTAAAGCATTAGCGGTAAATAAGAATGCCATTTCTTGTATCTCTGGTGAACAGTCTTCTTTGTTCACTATGAAAGAGCTTCGTAATTTTTCACGTTCTCTTAACAATGAGATGATGTGGCTGCGCAGTCTAGATATAAACCATATGTTACATGAATCATCCAGCATTGCCAGATATAATCGACTGTTTTCAGCAAAGTGATCAAATAGTTTTATCCAGGGATCAGATCTTTGTTCTTCATTAAGATACTTAAGGCTGGACTTTGGAGGGCCTAAATCTTTCTTCATTTTTTCCATTGCTTCTTCAAATATTTTTAGTACAACGTCGTATTTATCCTGATAATACCTATAAAAGGTAGAACGATTAATCATGGCTCGATTGGTGATATCACCAACTGTAATGTTATCGAAGTGTTTTTCAAAGATAAGATCAATAAGTGCATCCCTTATCTGCTGATGTGTCCGTTTTGTTCGAATATCATGTTTATTCTGCAACATTTTCACTCCTTTGTTGTATATAAAACAAACTATAAGTATTGTTGGTTGAATACAGATCTCTATCTGATATATTTTAATTATAGCAACAACGTGTTGCATAAACAATAAATACTGTAAAGGAGAAGGACGATGAATAATTTGATTTTTGAAGATAATCAATTCGCATCCAAGGTATTGGGACTTCTTGGAGACACTGCTTTCAAAGCTGCAGATATAGGAGAGGTGGTTTCAACAGCACAAAAGATTAAAGAAGGAGACTATCAAAGCTGGTGTGACGAATGGACAAAAACAGCCAAACGTTTGCAAAAAGTTGCAGAGGATAGCTACTCAGATGGCCACTTGATCAGTGCAAGAAAAGCCTATCTTAGAGCTTCTAATTATTATAGAATCGCAGAATTCTACCTTCATGAAAATCCAGAGAATCCAAAGATAGAGGAATTATACAACGCAAGCATAGATTGTTTTTCCCATGTTATGAAATTGAACAAGCCTCTTATTGAAGAAGTGAAAATCCCCTATGAAAATACAACACTTCCAGGACATTTTTATAAATTAGAGGATTCAAAGGAACCAAAACCAGTTTTAATTGCTATGACTGGCTTTGATGGAACAAAAGAAGCATTTTACGGAATGGCAATGGATGCACTTGAACACGGTATGCATTGTATTACTTTTGAGGGACCAGGACAAGGAGAAGCAGTACATAAACAAAAACTATTTTTCAGACATGACTACGAAAAAGTCATAACTCCAGTTGTAGACTATCTGCTTACAAGAAAAGAAGTAGACCCAAATAAAATTATATTATGGGGACAAAGTTTAGGTGGGTATCTTGCTCCTAGAGCTGCAGCTTTTGAACATCGACTTGCAGGCTGCATTGCAAATGGAGGCGTATATGACTTTTTAGGTGGATTTACAAGCATCTTTAATATTCCAAGAGAAGAATTTTTAAATTTCGCACTTTCTGATTCAAAGGGATTTAATAAAGCTGTGAAGAAAAAAATGGAGCTGAACTCAAAAGCAAAATGGAGTTTTTCACATGGAATGTATGTATTTGGTGTAAATACCCCTGCTGAATTCATTGTAAAAGTAGGCGATTTTTATATGAAAGGATTGGCAGAAAAAATACAATGCCCTACCTTAATCGTTGACTCAGAAAATGACAAGCTGCTTAGAGATCAAGCAAAGCGTTTATATGACGAGCTTGCCTGCTATAAAGATTTTATTTTATTTACAGCTGAAGAAGGTGCTGAATTCCACTGCCAAGCTGGAGCTAAATTAATTGCAAATGAACGTATTTTCAGTTGGATTGAAAAGATTCTTAGGAATATATAGATAACATAGGATTTAAATTTTTATATTTATAAGGAGAGATGAAAAATGTCAAAAGTAGTTATTTTTAAAGGTAGTCCAAGAAAGAATGGATATACCACAAAATTATTAGATCAAGTAGCAAAAGGAGCAGAATCCAAAGGTGCTGAGGTTATTGAATTTGATTTAAATGATAATGGAATTCGAGGATGTCAAGGATGTTTTTATTGTCGTACCCATGACGGATGTGCTATTAATGATTATTTACAGCCAATGTATAAAGCCATTGCTGAGGCAGATGCTATTGTGTTTGGTTCCCCAATATATATGTACCAAATTACAGGTCAAGCAAAAATTTGGTTAGACCGTACGTTTCCAATGGTTGAAGAGCTTCCACATACTTTTATTCCTAGACATCCAGGTAAAAAGTTGATAACTATATTTGCTCAAGGAAGCTTAGATCCTAAAAAAGGTGCAGAAGCCATTAAATATGTTAATAATATTTTTGACGTATTTGGTTGGAAATTAGAGGATTGCATTCACTACTGCGGAAATAATGATGAAATGTTTAATGAGCTATCTTTAAGAGCATTTAAAGATGGGGAAAATCTGGTTGGATAACCATATCATGATTTAATTATAGTGATACCTGCTGCCTAAGCAACTATAATTATATACTATAGGGTTTTAAAACATATTCCCGTATGTTTTATACCCTATTTTTATTTTATTATCATTTACTTGCACTGTGTGTAAGTTCGATTAACTAAATCATAGATTTAGAATCTCACTTATATCATATCAATTTCCTTTTAGTTTACTTATTATCCTTTACTTATGATATGGTTCACCCTTCATTATCCTAAACCCTCTATAAATCTGCTCTAGCAGCATTACCCTAAAGAGTTGATGAGGAAATGTCATTTTCGAAAAACATAACTTATAGTTAGCCCGAGCTAAAACACTTTTTGATATACCTAGACTACCTCCTATTACAAAAGCAATGTTTGAATTACCTGTTACCCCCAAATTTTCTATGCAATCTGAGAAATCTTCTGAAGTTAATTGCTTACCGCCTAAATCCATAGCTATAACAAACATATTATCTTTTATTTTACTTAGTATTCCCTGCCCCTCTTTTTCTTTAATTGCTTCCTCTTCCTTTTCTGATGCATTATCTGGTGTCTTTTCATCTGCAAGTTCTATTATATCTAACTTACAATAGCGCCCTAATCTTTTAGAATACTCATCTATTGCGTCTTTTAAATATTTTTCTTTAATCTTACCTACGGTAATTATAGTAATGTTCATTATTTTCTCCTTAAGTTGTTTAATATTATATATATTATAACTAAAAATAATAAACTTAGCTAAAACTTTTCATTTACTATGAATCATAGAGAAAAGTTAAGCCTATACTATTTCTTTTATCTTACTATGTCCATACTTCTCAAATATATGAATATAAAAAAATATCACCAAAAGTTAAAATGTCTCTTGCATTCTTCTTTTAGTGATACTTTCTTTATACTACTTCAACTTTTTTCTTGTATCTAGTTTCATATAATCTGTATGCTGTTAAAATAGCTCCTACCGCACATATTATGCCTGCAGCTGAATATACATATTGCATTCCATATATAAAGATATCATCTCTTCCTTCTATATAACCCGTAACATGATATCCTACCATAGTGCTCATACGGTAATATAAAAGAGTTGTTGATAATGATATTCCTGAAACCATTCCTAAATTTCTTACTAAGGCATTTATACTTCCTGCAATACCTAAATTCTTCTTATCAACTGTAGACATTACAAGTGAATTATTAGGCGATTGAAACATTCCATTTCCCATTGTCATTACAGCAATAAATACAATTAATGCTCCTAAATGAGAGTATTGCGTTAGTGTTGACATTAGAAATAAACCTAAGCTAGTTCCTATAAGGCCTAAAAATGTAAGAACTTCTGATCCTACTCTATCAGACATATGCCCGCTCATTGGTGCAATAACAGCCAATATTATTGGTGAAACCATCATTAATATCCCTGTAACCGATGGACTTAATTTCATTACATATTGCAGATAGAACGGTAGTATTATGTTTGAACAACTTATTGCAATAAAAGATATAAATGCACAAAAAATACTAAGAGAAAATAATTGATTACTAAATATCTCTAACTTTAATAGAGGTGAGGTAATTTTTCTTTCAACCATTATAAATAAAATAAATAATATAACTGAAATAGCCATAGCTACTATTACACCAGTATTATTATATCCTATTTCTTTACCAAAAGTTAGAGCTCCAAATAATAATACCATAGTTAGTCCAAACAGCACTGCGCCCTTTATATCTAACGTTTCCTTAGAATTATTACTACTCTTTTGAAGTGTTTTCATTGCTAACGTAAGAGCTAAAATTCCTATTGGTACATTTATTAGAAATATATATTGCCAGCTCAGAACAGATACAATTATTCCACCTATTGGAGGCCCTACCATCGATCCTAATGCTACAAATGTACCATTAATCCCTAATGCTCTTCCTCTTTCATTACTCGGAAATACGTGTGTTATAATTCCATGACTTGTTGACATTGTTCCTGCAGCACCTATTGCTTGTAATCCTCTCGATAAAACTAACATTATTAATGAATTAGACAGACCACACGCTAGAGAACCAATGGTAAAAATTATAATTCCTATTTTAAACACATTTGCCTTTCCTTTAATATCAGCTAATCTCCCAAATACAAGGATAGTACCAACAATAACTATTAAATAGCTCGTAACTACCCACTCTATTGACGCCATACTTACTGATAGCCTTTGTGCCATAACCGGTAATGCAACATTTACTATACTACCATCAAGTGTTGCCATGAATGTTAGAAGTACAGTTGTGAGCAATATAAGCCATCTTTTATCATTTACTTTGTTATCTTTATTTTCCATAATATTTATCCTTTCCACGTAGTATATATAATAATTAATCATTTAAACCATAGGTTAAACCTAAAATAATAATTTCTATACTACAATAAAATTTGTTAATCTTATCTCAATCAAATATAGTTGCAATAGCAACTATATTTGATTATAATACATTTTTATTATTTGCACAAATACTAAGTTAATTCATTGGAAAAGAAATATCGTCCACAGATATGTTCTTTTATTCGAAGTTTATCCACATTCTTTCCTGATTCTATGGATAACCTCATTCATTTTTATATTTATTGTGAATAACTTTCATGAATAAAATTTAATGACAGGCTACTTTGCTTTACATATCCTACTTAAAAATAGGAAACATAAATGAAGGCAGCCTGCCATTAAGTAATTTCGTGATAAGTTTTTAATTTGTATCAAGTACGCTTATATTTAATTTATTTTTTATGTTTAAATAAGATTTTTCATTTATATTATTTTAATTTAAATGATCCAACCATTTCATTGAGCTTATCTGATGAATATTCTAATACTTCTGTAGCCTGCTTTAATTGCCTTATGTCTGATAATATCTTTTTAACCATTGTTAATGATTCTTCGCTCTTAGTTGAACTACTTTCTGTAGACTGCTCTACTTTATCTGCCATATTGCTTACATTATTCATAACATCACCAACATTTTCAGTTTGTGTTGAAGTAATATGAGCAATAGATTGCATAGCATCTGCAATTATATTTACATCTTGATTAATTTGATCAAATGATTGAATAGAATTTTTTACACTTCCTGTTGAAACATTTACTTTGCTATTTATTTCTCCAGCATATTCAAAGGTAGCTTGTGTTTGTTCTTGAACTTGTTTAATAACATTACTTATTGATTTAGTTGCGCCCTCTGTTTCTAACGCTAATTTTGATATTTCTTCTGCAACTACCGAAAATCCTCTACCACTCTCCCCTGCTCTTGCAGCTTCAATTGAAGCATTAAGTGCTAGAAGTTGAGTTTGCTTACTTATATTACTTATCACGTTAACAACTTCGCTTATTTCCTTTGAATATCCTTGTAATGTACTAATTGATTCTACAGTTTTATTAATTGTAATTTCTAAATCTTCCATATTGCTTAAAACTTCTTTAGACACATTTTGTGCTGTTGATGCACTCTCATTAGTGCCTTCAACTATTCCTGAAACTTCTAAAATTAGACTATCCATTTCTTGAATTGACGCTGTAATTTCTGAGAATTTATTTTTTGTATCCTGAAATACTAAATTTTGTTCTTTTGAGTTTTCTAAAAGACTAACAACTGTATTTTCAATAACTGCCATTCCTTTTTTAACTTCGTTAGTTATACTTGAAACTATATTTACTGATTTCTTGGTAGTCTTTGCTGATCTTTTTACCCTATGAAGCATGCTCATTTGATTATTTATAAATTTATTGAACCATCTTGATAGTTCCCCAATTTCATCCGACGACATTTTCTTAACTCTCTTTGTTAAATTTCCTTCTCCTTCAGCAATGTCTTGTAATATATTTATCGTCCTGCTTAGAGGTGACGAAACCATTCTTTTAGATATTATTAGTGTAAATAACGTCAATATAAGCCACATTCCTAAAGATGTAAATATGCTCATGTCAGGTGCAAGTTTTGTTGTTACAGCATTAATTGTTATTAAAATTGCTGACATTATTGATATAGCCATCGGCATCTTTAAATTAATGCTTTGAAAATTGTATATTTCAGCTATATCACCTTCACACATCATTCCCCAAACTTCATCACAATTAGGAGGCATTATCAACGTTCCCTTACCACCAACCATAATATGTCTATAATCAGGGTATCCAGGCCAACAATCTAAATTTTCTCCATTCCTAATAGTCTTTTCGACTCCAGGATGCAATTCATTTGTTGCTGGATCAGTAAATATAATTTCAAACTCGGTATGCTCTTTGATCTGAACTACTCCCCATTTTTTTGTTTTAACTCCGTCTTTAAGGTTATCGCCTAAAGTAAAAGTATTGTCTTCAAATCTACTTCTAGAGATTGCAGTTCCAGGCTTAATTCCTCTATTTGACTTTACCATAAACAAATAGTTGTCTCCAGAATCCTTATATATGTGAGTATCCTCGTCTTGTATTATGTTACTCATATCATCATTTAAAGTTCTACAACACAATATTCTAACTTGTCCTGAATGGTTTTTGCATCTGTTTGAAAACATTAGCGTTACATCATCAACAAATTGCTTGTTGCTTATATCTGTATTTAAAGTTCTCTTATCCTTATATGGGCCATACATGAGAGGCCTACCTTCTAATCCTGCTTTTAAATTAGGTAAATCACTCATGTCTAGTCCTACATGATCCTTGCATGAAGAAACTGATACTATTCCTCTTTCATCTAATACAAATATTTCACAAAAGTCCTCATGTTTCTTTACGTTTTCCACTAAATAATTATAAATTATATCATCGTCATCTTCTAAAGCCATAAGCGAATTTTTTATATTTTCTAGTTGAGCCCACTTATCATTAAACCAGTTGTCTAGAGCCTTTTTTCTCCCATTAGATATTCCTTCAAAAACTTTTTCTGAGTGTACTTTTAAATCTCTATTTAGTAGGTACTTGAGTTTTAAATTCATACTTAATCCTCCCCAAAATATTATTGCTTACCTTTTAAATTTGTATAAAAAAATAAAAGCACTAAATAAAGACTTTTTGAAAATCTTTATCTGTGCTTCCATAGCATATCTATTTATTTTTATACATATATCTTTTATATGTTTAATTATATCAACTATATTTTAATTTGTGAATTGTTATTTTTCATAAATCTACTAAAAAGTAAAATAACCCACCTAAAGTGGGTTTTTGAGTCAATTAATATATATTAAATATTTATATTCTATGTAATTTGCTACTATTTTTCTTTTCCGCAACATTTCTTATATTTTTTACCGCTTCCGCATGGACAAGCGTCATTTCTTCCAACCTTATCTAAATTTCTTACAATTTTAGATTCTTTATATTGCTTTTGTATTTCATTTCTCTTTTCTACTGAGAATATACCATCCCATTGAGGTAATGTATATAAATACTCTGCTTTAGCATCTAACATATTGAAGTATAAAGTTTCTAAATTTAAATCTAAAACTAATTCTGCATCTGCATCAATAGCTTCAAGATCATATGGATTCTTTAAGCTATCGTTAATTCCATCCATGAATCCCATAGCAAATTCTACTGTAGAATCATAGTTTTTAGCTAATTCATTAATTGTAGTCTTTTTAGCTTCTTTATGATTAGCTAATAAATCCTTATATATTGATTTCTCTAATTTACTATATTCTGCCCAAAAAGCATTTTCCCCTTTAGTTTTTACATAGTCAACAACCATGTCAGTCCATTCTGTATATAAACTCATTTTTTAAGTCCTCCCTTAAATCTTCATTTTATATATAATAATTTTTAATTATAACCTTAAAACAATTAAATTTCCATGTAACTACTAGGATTATGCCTATTCGCCATAGTTAACATTATGTCTTTCTTAGGGTTAATTCCATTCTCACTTAGCACATTGAAGACAGTCTGATATGCTAAATCAGGCTGATTATTAGTATTGCTTAAATGCCCTAATATAATCTTTTTATTTTCTGAACACTTATGTAATTCAACGATAGCGCTTCCACAATCCTCATTAGATAAATGTCCTATTTCACTAAGAATTCTTCTTTTTAAAGGATATGGATATGGTCCAAATTTAAGCATATTAATATCATGGTTACTTTCAAGAAGTATAACTTCTGACTCTTTTATATTATCATAGATTTCCCTAGTGAAAGTACCAAAATCTGTTGCTACACTTATTCTCTTTTTTCCTGTGCTAACTGTATATCCCATTGGTGCTACTGCATCATGAGGAGTATTAAATGCCTTAATACTCATATCATTTATTTCCGTAATAGATCTTTTATCAATTACTCTTATATTGCACTCTTTTATTTTTCCGAGCAAACTTTCCATTGCGGACCAAGTATCTGCATTTGCATATATAGGAATATCATATTTTCTAGATAATACGCCAACTCCTTTTATATGATCACTATGTTCATGAGTTATAAAAATCCCATTTAAATCTCTTGGATTTTGATTAATCTCTTGTAGTGCCATATCAATCTTTTTGCCAGGGAGTCCCGCATCTATTAATATCTTCGCTTTATCAGAAGCAATAAACATGCTATTGCCACTACTACCACTATATAAAGAACAAAATATCACTATGATCCCCTCCCTCTATGGAACGTTTATTACTCATCAACTTCTATTCTTTTAATATTCGCACCCAAAGCTCTAAATTTATTTTCTATATGAGGATAGCCTCTATCTATATGTTCTATGCTAGTTATCTCAGTAGTTCCCTCTGCAACTAATCCTGCTATAACCATTGCTGCACCAGCCCTTAAATCTGTTGCTTTTACTACAGCACCTGTAAGCTTTTGTGAACCATCTATAATTGCAACTCTGCCTTCAACTTTGATATTTGCACCCATCTTTTTCAATTCATCTATATGTTTATGTCTATTCTCCCAGATAGATTCAGTTATTAAACTTCTTCCTGGAACAACACTCAATAAAGTTGACATTGGTTGTTGAATATCTGTTGGAAACCCCGGATATGGAGTTGTTTTAATATTAACTCCTTTAAGTGGAGAATTTACAGTAACTCTAACACAATCATCACCTTCTTCAATTACAGCTCCCATTTCAGTAAGCTTAGCCGTAATTGATTCTAAATGCTTTGGTATAACGTTTCTTATATAAACATCTCCGCCTGTAGCAGCCGCCGCTATCATAAATGTACCAGCTTCAATTTGATCTGGTATTACACTATACGAACAACCTTTCAAGCTTTCTACACCTTTAATTCTTATTATATCAGTTCCAGCGCCTCTTATATCAGCACCCATTGAATTTAAAAAGTTAGCTACATCAACAACATGAGGTTCTTTAGCTACATTCTCAAGAACTGTAACTCCCTCTGCTAATGTTGCCGCTATCATTACATTTATTGTTGCGCCTACCGAAACTACATCAAAAAATATATTAGCACCTATTAATCTATCTGCCTTAACATTAACTGCTCCATGCTCAATAAACACATCAGCACCTAAAGCCTCAAATCCTTTTATATGCTGATCTATAGGTCTTACACCTATTGAACATCCACCAGGAAGAACCACTCTCGCTTTTTTGAATCGTGATAATAAAGCTCCAATAAAGTAATATGAAGCTCTCATCCTTCTTACATCATCTATGCATGCATCAAAGTTATTCACATTTGTACTATCTATTTCTAAAGTATTGCTATCTATTTTAACTATATTACATCCTAAGCTCTTAAGTATTCTTTCTAAGCAGTGTACATCTTCAATATCTGGTATGTTATCAATTATGCATTTTCCATCACTTGCCATTATTGCCGCTGGTAATATTGCTACTGCTGCATTCTTAGCACCATTTATATCAACGCTGCCTTTTAGCAAGTTTCCTCCGTTTATAACTAATCTCTCCATTGAATTCACCCTATCTATTAAAATCTATATTATCTATATTTTATAGCTAATTACATTATTAACCTATTTTATTATTAAAATCTATCTTAATCATTATATCATAAACTAAATTTATTTAAATATATTTTTTTAGTCTATACCTACTTTTTTAGGCGTATCTGCTATTTAGTATAACTTTTTTAATGGTCTAATTGGAATTAGTTTCTTGATGCCTTTATAATAAATACATAAATAGTCAATAATGTTAAAATATATAACACATATTATTGTTAATATCTACATTCAGTATTTAATTATTCTTCTATTCTATTCTTTTCTACTAGTTAATATGTTATAATTTATTAAAACTTTAAGTAATACAATAATCGAGATTGTGAGGGTTATTATGAAGTACTATATAGTTGCATTATTTGATGAGGAGACATATCAAGTAATATCTCCTATACAAAGAAATATGTCTAAAAAATTTAGGGCAAATAGAAATTCGCCTGCACCTTTTGTTTTATTGACATCTATAGAAAATCCAAATTTAGATAAATTATATCCTGTCATGGATAAAGTTATAGCTCCATATAAAACTTTCAGAATTGATGCTAGTGATTTAGTATATCTTTTTGAGCCTACTAAAAGCATAAATTTAAAAATAGATGATAAAGGTTACATAAAAAGACTTTCTCGAAGCATTTCTGATGTTTTAGAACTTAATGGATTTACTGTAAAATCCTTTGGCGATAATTTTATTTCCCTAGCTAATTTAGGTTATGTTCCTAAGGACTATAAGAAACAAGATGTAAAACTAAATTTTCCTGAAATATATGATAGCAATAATCTTGTAAAATTAAGAATTAAAAGTATTGAGATATGGAAATTACCTATTGTAAAGAAAAATACTCCAATAAAGTCTTATACTCTAAAAGATTTCTAACAATCCTAAAGGTAATGATTAAATCTCTACGACAATCAATTATAAAACTGTCTTATGTATAAATTATTTAGGCAGTTTTTTTGTTTTGTAAAATTTACGAAATATTTTTAATATAATAATTTTAATTTTTGAAAAATGCATTAATTACGAATTTTCTGTAAAAATAAAAAATATTTTTTTGTATTCGTTTTCTGAACTTTCATTTATTTTAAAGATTTTGTAAAATAATATTATTACAAGAAATATAGGAGGATTCCCAATGAATATTCAGCCATTATTTAAAGTACAGAAAAAATACAATGATCGTTTATCTATAAATGAAGAATTGGAACCACATAAGTTGCAAGTGCGCAAAAATTTGGAATTTGCAATATCTCTTGGTGATTTAGCTAATGAAACTACTTGTTTTAATTACTTAGATAAAAAAACAAAAACTGTCAATCTAACTGCAATATTCAATAAATATATAACATGTATTTCGCAAGCCCTAACACTTGGCATTGATCATAAATATACAGATTTAATCGCGGTCTCTATGAATCCTAATGATTATTGTCTAAGTGACCAATTCCTAAACTTATACATTGATATAAATGACTTGATTATCTCTCCTTCTATGGATCACTACTTAACTCTATTTGAGGATCTCTTAAGTTTAGGACTAACTCTAGGTTTTTCTGAATCTCAAATAGAAAATCAATTTAATAAAAATTTAGATAATTTAGTAATAATTTAACTATAAATTCAAATATCCATAAATGTTGTCTATAAAATAAATATTACATGGCAACATTTTTATTTTATATAATATTTAATGATATTACGGGAATAATATTTCCGAGGTGATATTATGTTTGGAATAATATGTGCAATAATTTCAGGAATTGCTATGAGTGTTCAGGGCGTATTTAATACTCGTCTTGGAGAAAAGATAGGGGTATGGGAGACTACGTTATTAGTTCAGATAATTGCTCTTATCGTTAGTCTCATAGCCTTTTTCTTTTTAGGTGATGGAAGTTATTCAAATTTAAAGACTGCTAATAAAATTTATTTATTAGGTGGTATATTAGGTGTTGTAATTACTTTTACAGTTATAAAAAGTGTCAGTTCAATGGGGCCTGCTTTAGGAATAGGTATTATATTAATATCACAATTACTTTCAGCAGGACTTATTGATATTTTAGGATTATTTGAAACTGTAAAGATTAAGTTCTCATTAAATCACTTATTAGGTATTGCTATTATGATTATTGGTGTTGTAATATTTAAATGGAATCATTAAGAAAGGGAGGATAAGACTTGAATCTTTTTTCTAATATAAATTTTTTATTCCATTTAACAATTAATAATATAAGAGAATATTTTAGAAAAAGTGAAGAAATAAAATATGATGAAATAATAACTAATTCTATAAACTGGTTTGGTCATGCTACTACAGTTATTAATTTATACGATAAAATTATAATTACTGACCCTGTGTTTTCTAATACTATAGGGTATTTTAAGAGATTAGTAAAAAAACCAACTTATATAAACAACTTAAAGGTTGATTATATACTCTTATCGCATGGTCATATGGATCATTTAAATTTTTCTTCTCTTAGAAAATTAAATAAAGATGCAGCCATAATTGTTCCAAAAGGATACGTCCTCCTTGTCAAACTATTAGGTTTCAAAAATGTAATTTTATTACACCCCGGAGACATATATCAGGACGAGTCCGTAAAAATTACAGCTTATGAAGCTAATCATGATGGCAGGCGCTTTTACTTGGGGCAAGATAACGAAAGCATTTCCTATTTAATTGAAAGAGAAAATAAACGTATCTTTTTTGCTGGAGATACCGCTCTTACAAATAATTTTAAAGATATTAACTGTAATGTTGCATTAATGCCTGTAGGCTGTTATAAACCCGATAGATTTTCTTATATGCATTGTACACCAGAACAAAGTTATGAGATGTTTAAAATGATGAACTGTCCTATAATGATTCCTATTCATTATAAAACTTTTAAGATTTCTTTAGAAAACTTTGAGGAAACTGAAGAATCCTTACTAAACCTAAATGACAGTTCTATAAAAATTATTGATATAGGTGAAACCTATAGTCTATAGTCTCTCCTTTATTTTGAATTTATAAGATATAGTTAGTTATTATTTAGTACAATCAGATATTTGAACATTTCCGAGGAAATAGTCATGTCTTCATAGGTATTAATAACACATTCCATGATACAACGTATTTGGATATATCATGGAATGTGTTATTAAGTACCTTGTGGTGAATTCATGACTTTTTGAATTTTTTATCTTTAATTTTATATTTTTATTAACAATAATCTTCTTTTTCATATAATATATTGAAGAGTAATATTTTGGAGAAATATATGTTTTCATATAAAAAGAAGCTAGACTCTAATTTAAAATACTATATATCTAAAAATGCATATAAAACCTATAGAGTACTTATTCAATATAAAGATTTTCAATCCTCTATTGCGAAAAAAGTTGGTTCATATAAAGGAACTGTTCATCATATTATAGAATCTGCTAATATTATTAGTGCCGAACTTAATGCTCGAGGCATAGATAGAATTTCAGAATATCCTGAAATAAAAAAAATATATTTAGATGAATATTTATTCTTGTGTGGTATGAGCGTAACTACCGCTAATAAAATTCATTTTTCTGAGAAATTTAGCTTGTCTGGCGCAGGAATTGGCATAGGACTTGTAGATAGTGGTGTCTACCCACATCAAGACTTAACTTCTCCTAGCTCTAAAATAGAGTTATTTAAAGATCTCGTAAATGATTTTCAGCATCCCTATGATGACAACGGACATGGTACATCAATAGCCGGAATTCTATGCAGTAGTGGTCTATCATCAAATAATATGTATAAAGGCATATGTAATAAAAGTAAATTATTTTGCTACAAAGCATTTGATAAGCTTGGTAAAGGATTTGCTTCCGATATTTTGTATTCTATAGAAAGTTTAGCTAATATATCTAAAGAAAATAATATGAAGGTTCTTTGCTTACCATTTGAGCTGTTAAGCCATAATACATTCATTATTTCTTGCTTTGATTTAGTATTAAATTATGCTGTGTCTAAAGGTTTAATTCCTATCGTTCCAAGTGGCAGTAATTTAAATGGTAAATCGCCGATTATGGGTATAGCTACACTCTCTAACTGCATTACTGTAGGTGGTATAAATACCGCTAACCCTATTATAAAGCCATATTTATTTTCTTCTGAAGGACCTTATGGTAAGTTAGCAAAACCTGACTTATGCGCCGCTTGTGTTAATGTTGTTTCACTAAATTCTGATAACAACTATATTTCTGAAAAAAACGGAATTAAACTTTATCCTAGTAAGCTTGAGGTTCCTTACAAAACATTTACCGGTTCCTCTATTGCTACTGCATATATTAGTGGATTATGTGCTCTACTCTGCGAAAAGAATCCGGCAATAAACTTTAGAGATATGATTTCGCTATTAAAGGTTGCTTGTGATCCAGTTGAGGATATTTCCAAAACAACTCAAGGTGAAGGAATAGTAAACATTCATAAAATTATTACTTAGTACCTATTTATAAATAGGTACTTTCTAAATTAATAATTAGATCATAAACAAAAGAAATATACACTAAAAAATAGATAAAGATCATGCATCTGTATGATTTATGAGTACTCTTTCATAACTTATACAGATGCATGATCTTTATTTTATTGAAACATTCTATAATATTTCACTTTATGCTATCTATAATATGCTATAATTATTTATATACTGCAGTTTGCCGTATTATTTTATTTAGTATTATGGGTCATAAAATACTTAGAAAGGTAGGTAGTAAATAGAATGAGCACATTTATGTTGAAAAATAAATCTCAAGGATTTACTCCTGTTAGTAATGTATTTATAGAAAAATACATGCCACAAGCTAGAGGCGAATTTGTAAAAATTTATTTATTGATGCTAAAGCATAATATTTCTGGAGAGTTAGGTGTTAGCTCATCAATACTAGCTTCCTCACTTAATTTATTAGAATCTGACATTATGAACGCACTTAATTATTGGAATGATCAGGGAGTTATAAAGCTTACTCAAATAGATAAAATGGGGAATTTTAATGTAGAATTTATAGATTTAGTTGATGAACCAGTTAAACCTAATAAACAGGTAGACTTATTAGAAGCTCTCGATAGTTCTAGTACCAAAGATATGTTAAAAGATATAGAAATGCTTTTAGCTAGACCGTTGTCACCAAATGAAATGTCAATTTACTTAAATTGGCAAAGGGAATTTGGTTTCTCCTCTGAATTAATTTTGATTTTAATGGAATACTGTATATCAAAAGGTAAAAGTGATTCACGATATATAGAAAAAGTGGCATTAGCTTGGCACGACCAAAAGATAACTACTATTGAACAAGCGCAAAATTTAATTAAGAAGACTGAAGATAAGTGGCTTAACATTAGAAAGATATTAACCTATTTAGGTATTAACAATACTGATATAATGAAACCTCAACAAGACTTGATAGAAAAATGGCTTCTTATTTATAAGTTTCCAAATGAAATTATTTTAAAAGCTTGTGATGTATGTTTTGAAAGATTAAATAGAGCAGATTTTAAGTATATTGATGGTATACTATCTAATTGGAATAAAAATAATATTAGAACTCTAGAAGATATAGCCATTAAAGATACTAAGAATAATAAAAATGTCAAATATCAAAAAAGCTATAATAATAGCAATACTGAAAAATCTCCTCTTAAGTTCAATAATTTTGAGGCAAGAGAGTATGATTATGATTCCTTAGAAAAAAAACTTTTAGGATGGGATAATGATGATTAAAGGCTATCAAACTGAAATTTTGAAAATATATGATAAACTTAGAGAAGACGAAGCCAAAGCACTAAAATCTAGAAAAGCAGAGATATCTGAAAAATATCCTGAAATTATTGAATTAGATAATCAGATTCAAAGAATGTCTTTACAGATGGCAGTATCAATTCTTAAATCTAGCGATGGTGAAAAAACAATAGATAATTTCAAAGAAAGTATTACTGATTTAAGAGTAAAAAAATGTGAAATGTTAGTTGAAAGAGGATATGATCCTGAATATTTAAACTTGCATTATCATTGCAACAAATGTCAGGATACAGGATTTATTGGTAATATTAAGTGCAGTTGCTATAAACATAAGTTGATTAAGCTTTACTATAGAAATTCCGAACTTGAAAGTGCCATTGCATCAAACAACTTTGATAATTTTGACTTAAGTTTATTTTCAAGTCATAAACTTGGGGATGAGAAGTTTTCTCCTCGAAAAAATATGGAGAATAATTTAGAATATATATTAAAAGATTATCTTCCGAACTTCTCTGCAATATCAACAAATCTATTATTTTATGGAAATCCAGGCAGTGGAAAGACTTATTTATCTTACTGCATAGCAAAAGCTGTATTAGATATGGGATATTTAGTTATATACAAAACTTCAGATGAACTAATTAAGAATTTAAGAGACATAAGATTTAATAATGATTCTTCTCTAGAATCGTTAATACTTGATTGTGATCTATTAATTATTGATGATTTAGGTGCAGAACATCTTAATGAATTTTCTGTTACTGAATTATTTAATATTATAAATAAAAGAATTCTTACTAAAAGAAAAATGCTTATCTCAACCAATTTGACTTTACCAGGAATTACAAAGCAATACAGTGAAAGAATCGCATCAAGATTAATTGGTGAATTTAAGCTTTGCAAATTTTATTCAGAAGATATAAGAATAAAGAAGAATTTAGAGAAAAACAGATAAATAACCTAATACAAATGAATTAAGCTACAGTACATTATAGTATACTGTAGCTTTTAATATATTTAAGAAGAAATATTTAGACTTCTTTATCAGAATTAACTGCATAGCAGATTATATTTAAATACAAAAAAATAAGTTCCAGTATAAACTAGAACTTATTCTTATTTGGCGACTCAGAAGGGGCTCGAACCCTCGACCTCCGGCGTGACAGGCCGGCACTCTAACCAACTGAGCTACTGAGCCATCTTATGGTGGGCACAACAGGGCTCGAACCTGTGACCCCCTGCTTGTAAGGCAGGTGCTCTCCCAGCTGAGCTATGCGCCCATAAGATAGATAAAATGGTGACTCCTAGGGGAATCGAACCCCTGTTACCACCGTGAAAGGGTGGTGTCTTAACCGCTTGACCAAGGAGCCATATTAAGTTTTATATTTTATTTAAAATGGAGCTGGCAATAGGAATCGAACCTACAACCTGCTGATTACAAGTCAGCTGCTCTACCGTTGAGCCATGCCAGCATATTTTAAATGGCGACTCAGAAGGGGCTCGAACCCTCGACCTCCGGCGTGACAGGCCGGCACTCTAACCAACTGAGCTACTGAGCCATCTTATGGTGGGCACAACAGGGCTCGAACCTGTGACCCCCTGCTTGTAAGGCAGGTGCTCTCCCAGCTGAGCTATGCGCCCATAAGATAGATAAATGGTGACTCCTAGGGGAATCGAACCCCTGTTACCACCGTGAAAGGGTGGTGTCTTAACCGCTTGACCAAGGAGCCATGCTTATATTGTCTTTCGCTTAAATGTCTTAACTTTATGTCCTTGAGTTATTCAAGCTGCTGACCACATAGACTATAATACCTAAAATTAGATTGCGTGTCAACACATTTTTTCATTTTTTTTATTTTTATCTTATTTTATTGATTTTAGAAGCTATTCTTTAGCTCTATAATGTGATTTTTACTAAGCTTTTGCTAATAATAAAAATAAACGTATTAAAATATTTAACAACTTCTATTATTGATTCTTTTATCGTTAATACTACTATGATAAAATTTATTTATTATAAAACTAAGGAGTGATTAAAAAAATGATTTATCACGATTTAATAGTTGTTGGTGGCGGTGCATCAGGTTTAATGGCTGCATTAATAGCAAAAGATTTTGGTATTGATGTTGCTATTATTGAGGGAACCGATCGAATTGGTAAAAAGATTCTTGTTACAGGAAATGGAAGATGCAATATTTCCAACAAAAACATATCATACCCATATAGATGCTTTCATAGTGAAAATAATACTTTTGTTGAAGAAGCTTTAAATAAATTCACAGTAAAAGATACAGAAAATATGTTTTTATCTCTTGGACTTCCCCTAGTTGAATTGGAAAATGGTAAAATGTATCCAAAGTCCCTTCAGGCTTCTTCTGTTATAGACATATTTAGAATGGCTCTGGATGATAGGCAAATACCTTTATATTCAAGTTGTAAAATTAATTCTATAAATAAAAATAAAAATTTTACTTTATACAGCAATAACGAAGAATTTAAGAATTTTTCCTGCAATAAACTTATTTTGAGTTGTGGGGGGAAATCTGCTGTGAAAACAGGATCAGATGGTTCTGGTTATAAGCTCTGCAAATCTTTGGGTCATAGTATTGTAAGTACACTTCCTGGCATTGTTCAGTTAAAATTGGATTACCCTTACTTAAAAGCTTTATCTGGGATTAAATTTGATGGCTCTGTTTCTCTTCTAGTTAACGATGAAATAGTGCGTACAGAGGTTGGAGAAGTTCTATTCACAGACTATGGAATTTCTGGTCCTCCTATAATGCAGTTATCATCTTATGCCTCTAAAGCTCTCTACAACAGCTCAAAAGTCACTATAAGACTTGATATGTTTCCATATGAAAGCAAAGAAGATGTTGAAAATTTCTTTTCTAGTCATTTTTCAATGTTTAATTACAGAGGCATATCATCTGCATTAATTGGAGTAATAAACAAAAAATTAATTCCTACGATATTAAAAGACGTTGGAATAAAAGATATTCATTTGCCTTGTAGCAATATTGATTGGAAACACATTAACAAATTAATCAATAGATTTAAAGAATGGGATTTCAATTGTATAGATACTAACGGCTTTCCTAATGCTCAAGTAACTGTAGGAGGTATAAATACATCTGAGGTAAACAATATGAGATTAGAATCCAAGTTAGTTAAAGATTTATACTTCTGTGGGGAAATCTTAGACGTTCATGGTGATTGTGGAGGTTTTAATCTTCAATGGGCGTGGAGTTCTGGTTATTTAGCCGCAAAATCTGCTGCTAATAGATAATTACTAAACAAAATTATGTAAATTATTTGCTAAAAATAAATGACAGTGACAAAAATTTTAAAGAATTTAAATTTTGTGGCTGTCATTTCTAATAATTATTCTTTTAATCGTTCCCACTCAGCTTCTAGTAATGTAACTGTTGCTCCTTCTCCATTCCTTATAGTGTGATATGATTTTAAGCTATTTTCATTCACTTCCTTCACGGTTGCAATTGATGATATAATATCTCCGTATTTAGTTTCTTTCTCAAATGTTACTTTAATTCTTCTAAGAGTGTAGCTATTAACAACATCTAGAGGAACAGCTTCAGTTGCCCATTCAACATACTTCACATTATTAACATGATTGTTTGAATCGATGTCACTATACCTAATTCTGAACTCCTTATGATACTGCTCTTCATCAACACGTTCTATTTTATCCATGCTTATATCATAATCTACATCACCATCTACTCCATAAATATCATACTGTTCCTTTTGTATTCTGATTGGTCTCCTCTTTTCAATATCAATCAAGAAAAATAGTGCAAGAGCTTCGCCGATAATATCG
>Ga0209281_1000920_pt1 | contig 24429 bp, 26 predicted proteins | sample MedtruBG_FD_187514 | JGI IMG/M metagenome (GOLD analysis project Ga0209281, IMG submission 187514) | Root nodule microbial communities of legume samples collected from California, USA - Medicago truncatula BG (SPAdes) (version 2) | ecosystem: Host-associated > Plants > Roots > Nodule | place... | reverse complement strand
TCGAGGCCCGAATCGCGCGACCAGCGAACCATTTCGTACCCAAGCGCGTCGCCAGTGGCGAAAGCGTCGCAGAGCAGATAGTCGCCTTCCAGCTGTTTTCGCGATCAGCGCCGGCGTTCGGCGATCGCCTGGCGCGCTGCCTGTTGCGAGACCGTCCGAGACCGCGTTCAGGCGCAAGGTGCGGTGTCTCTCCCGCGACCCAATCCAAAATCGCTACATTCTCGGTCAGCACCTGACGGCGATGAGATCGTCGCCGTACTCGGTGCGCCGCGTTCGCCACGTTCCAGTTTGACGGCTGAGATCGTCCGGAAGTCAGGCCGCCTGGACGATCTGGTCCAAGCCATAGAGCCTCTCGACCTCATCTTGGATGATGCAGTTAAGTGGCGCGAGTTGATCAGCTCTGACGTAAGATCATCTACTCACTCGAAAGGAATCGATCCGCAGACCACGGGCGGTGAAGAGCCATGTCCCTACGCCAATGGTCGACGCTCGCGCCGGCGGTTCCCTTCAATACAACGCCGACCCCAGAGACATTGCGGGTTTCAATCAATCCGGAGCGTCGAACACGGGGCCATCAGGGCTGAAATTGAAGGTCTCCAGGCGCATGCCACCGGGCTTGTCGGCAAGCACTGTAACACTTGCGGGCCCGACGGGTATGATCCGCTTCGGCGGCAGGCCCAGCAATCCATCAAGCAAGGCGCGAATGACGCCACCGTGGCAAACGACAAGCAGCCTTTCTCCCGGGATGGAAACCGCTTTGCCGAGCCCGGCTGTCACCCGGTCACGGAATTCCTGCCACCTCTCCCCTCCTCTCGGCGCATAGGTGCCCGCGCGCCAGCCAAGATAGGCATCCTGATCTTCAGCCATCAGGTCGCCGATGGCACGGCCGGTCCAATCGCCGACGTCGATTTCGCGCAAGGCCGGGGAAAGCTGCGCATGCGGATACCCCAGAAGCGCCGCCGTATGCCGTGCACGCAAAAGATCCGATGCGATGACATGGTCGGGGCGCATCGCCTCAATCGTAGCGCGCAAGGCGGTTGCCTGCGCCTCGCCTCGTGCCGAAAGTCCAATGTCAGCCTGCCCCTGCAGGCGGCGGACGGAATTCCATGCACTTTCGCCGTGGCGTACCAGAATGATCCGCTTCATTGCGCGCGCACTCCTTCTGGCGTGAAGAACATGGATGGTGCCGGCGGCAGCTGGAAGTGGACCTCGTGGCCCACCGAGAACGATGGCAGGCTGTCGACGATCGCCGTGAGGCGAAGATCGGCACGGATGCCGGTCACCATGACCCGCCCGGCCATGGGGCTCGCCTCGGCATAGTCGAGCGTCAGGGTTCGGTCCGACGGGCTCTCGGCAAGCGTCAGCTCTTCCGGCCTGAACATGGCCGATCCATTGCGACCGGCCAGTGCCGCATCGGCGAGACGGCCGCAATAGGCCCCGTTTACCACGGGCACCAGGTTTGCCGGAGGCGTGCCGACGAAGGTCGCGACGAAAGCGGTCCGCGGGCGGGCCACCAATTCCCCGGGACTGCCGAACTGCTCGATCCTTCCCGCGTTCATGACCGCGACATGAGTAGCCATGGTCATGGCCTCGACCTGATCGTGCGTAACGTAGACCGAAGTCGCCCCCGTCGCGCGATGGACGCGCAACAGCTCCGTCCGCATCTCGACGCGCAATTTCGCATCAAGATTGGAAAGGGGTTCGTCGAACAGCAGGATGCCCGGCTTCGGTGCGATCATGCGGGCGATCGCCACGCGCTGCTGCTGACCGCCGGAGATTTCGTTGGGATAGCGCGCAGCAAGTTGGCCGATGCCGAGTAGATCGAGCACCTCCCCGACACGCGAGCAGCGCTTGTCCCTGTCGAGACCAGCCACCTTCAGCGGCCAGTCGATGTTTCCTGCGACCGTCATATGCGGCCAGAGCGCATATGACTGGAAGACAAGCCCGGTATCGCGCCGGGATGGTTCGATGACCCAGCCTCGCCCACCATCGGAGACCGTGTTGCCTCCGAAGGTGATGGTGCCGGACGTCGGCGCTTCGAGACCGGCTAGCATGCGCAGTATGGTGGACTTGCCGCAGCCGGATGGTCCGACCAGCACCAGAAAAGCGCCTTTCGGGACGGAGAGGCTTACGCCTTGTACGGCTTCATAGCTGCCGAACTGCTTATGAAGGGATTCGATCTGTATCATGATTGCAACCACGGCTGTGACTTGGCCTGCAGGCGATTGGCGAAAAGCGTCGCGGCGACGGAGATGACAAGCACGACGACAGTGAGGGCATTGGCAAATTGGGTGAAGCCGTCCGAGGCATAGCGGTAGGCAAGTACGGACAGCAGCGGCATGGTCGGCGTGAACAGGAGCACGACCAGCGACAGATCGCGGACGATCTTGACGAAGACAATCAGAGCTCCAGCCGATAGTCCGCGAATGGCAAGCGGCACGGTGATTGCGAAAAGGCGACGCAGGAAGCCGGCGCCGGTCATCCGCGCGCTCTCATCGAGGTCGCCCGATACCTGCTGGATCACCGCGCGTCCGGTCTGCACGGCAAAGGGCACCAGATAGGCTGTGGCGGCGATGACCAGCAGTAGGAATGTCCCGTAGAGCGCTGGCAGCGGGCCGATCGGCGCGCCGAGCAACGCGACGTAGGCCGCGCCGAAGGCGATGCCCGGCACGAGCAGCGGCAGGAAACTGATCTGGTTGATCGCGGCCGACAGAAAGCCGGACCGGAAGCGGGCAAGAACGAAGGCCACCAGTAGCCCCACAAGCGAGGCGGAGAAGGCAACCGTCACTCCAAGGCCGACAGTAACGCCAGTAGCCGACAGGATCAGCGGATTGTTCCAGATTCCGGCCTGACCGCGGGCTATCGCCGGATCAGACGCGCCGATCCAGTAGTGCAACGACCAGTCAGAAAATAGCGCTGAGGAGGATGGCGCCAGGCTAGAGGCGATGAGAATCACGACCGGAACGACAGTGGTGAGTACGCAAATGGATGCGGCCGCAACGAACAACGGCAATCGCGCGGTCCCCAGCGCAAAGCGCTTCGACCGACCGCCCTTGCCCGTGATCGTGGCGTAGGACCGGCGCCCCGAAATGACCCGGTTGCCAGCCCATAGGAAGAACGCCGAGACGAGGATGAGCAGAATTGCCAGCACATAGCCGCGCTCCGCTTGACCGATTTCGATCATGCCGTAGAGGCGAGTGGCGAGAGTCTGCATGCGAACCGGCAATCCAAGCAGTGCCGGCGCCGCGAAATTGGAGACTGCCCCGGCAAATGTGAGCGAGGCCCCGGCGACCAGCGCGGGAAGTGCCACCGGCAGTACGATACCGAGAAAGATGCGGCGCCGTCCGGCGCCCGTCATCTGCGCAGCCTCCACCAGGTCGGAATTCACCGTGGCGAGGGCTGCTGCGATGACGGTAAAGGCAAGAGAATAGTAGTGCGCCATGAGAACGACCAGCGTCGGCACCATGCCCCAGGCAAGCCAATCGGGCACAGAAAATCCAAGCCCCTCAAGGAAACCAATCTGGCCTCCCACGCGGGCATTGCGAAACAACGAACCCCAAGCGAGCGCAGTGGCGAAACTGGGAATCATGAAGGGCAGCGTTGCCAGAAGGCCAATCGTGCGTCGGAACGGCACGTCCGTCATGACCACGAGCCAGGCGAGAAAGCCGCCGACGAGCACACAGCCAGTGGCGACACCCGCGCCGAGGATCATTGTATTAGCAAGCGGTAGCCAGAAGAGGTTTCGTGACAGATTGCTTGCAAGCACGTCGGACCAGGCGGACCACGCACCGGGTGCAAGCGTGGCGCCGAAGACCTTCAATAGCGGAGCGGCGACGAGTGCAGTCAGCAGCACCAGCACGGCCGCCTTCAGCCCCAGGCCGGGGCTGAGGAACGCGTCCTTGAACGAGCGATTTCGAGACTGAGTAGACATCAAAATATCCGATAGCGCGGATGCGCCGCGGCCCGAGGGCGACGGCGGCACGCGGATCATTGCAACTGGAGAACGAGGTCACCGACGGACTTGCGGATCGTGGCCGTCGCGGCCGGGTCAACCCGCCAGGCCTTGAAGTCCGCCAGCGGGATCGCATCCGGGTGGCCCTTGATGTCGCTGCGCGTTGGCCAGTCACCCGCCACGTAGAACGGAGCATAGCCCGGTCCGCCAGTCTCGCTGTCATCACCCATCAGGAAGTCGATAGCGAGGCGTGATGCCGCCGGGTTCTTTGTGTCAGCGGTAAGCGCCAGCAGAGCCGGGAATACGATCCCGTTGGAAGGAACGACATCGTTTACGACCTGCAGCGCCCACCCCTCGTCCTCATTGTCGCGTCGGTCGGAATAGCTGGTGAAGCCGACGGGCGGCTGATCCTGACCGAGTTTACCAACCGCCGCATTCACATCGTCCGTCGAGGCGAGCAGAACCAGATCATTCTCGAAAAGATCTACGATGAACTGGTGCCCGGCTGTTTCCACGCCGTCATCCAGTTCGATCGGTTTGCGGAATAGCGCTTCGTACGCCTTAGCCATCTCGTCGGACCTCAGGACGAACTCCGTCATCAGGTCCAGATAATCACCACGCTGAAGCGGATCGACCATCAGCACCTTGCCCTTCCACTCCGGCGTCGTGAGATCCCAGAGGTTCTTGATCGGAGCGCCGTTGGGATAGGCAGCTTCGTTATACATCAGGACCTTGGTCGAAAGGCGTTGGGCCAGGAGCGGAGACTTGAACGCCGTGTCGAGCTTGTCGGCAATGCGGGGCGGTACATAGTTCTTGAGCAAACCCGTTTCCAAGAGATCGCTGAGCACCACCGGAGCGTCGGAAACATAGACAACATCCGCATTGGTGATGCCGGCTGCGGCCTCCGTGCGCAGGCGCGTGATCATTTCTGTCGAGGACATATCAAACCCGATCAGATCGATGCCCGGATACGCTTCCTCGAATGCCTTTTCCACTCGCGCGATACGGCTGGTGAAGGAATAGACCGTCACCTTGCCTTCCTTCTGCGCCAAAGTCAGCAGCGCTTCCGGCGAAAGCGTATCAACGTCTTGCGCCATTGCCGGCGCGGCAAGTGCGACCAGAACAGCGCCAATCATCATCATGCGTTTCATCGTGCTTCCTCCCCAATGGTGGCGGACTTCGCCACCGAATATGCATTTCTTTTTGCACCACTAGCGCGGGACGCAAGTATTCTTGCAGTCTCCAAGCATGCCAAAACGCCGCCACCCCCTTCGGCGCTCAGCGTCCCTCAAGTTCCCCGATCAGTTCTCCCAATTGTTCCAGGTTGCTCAATGAGCGCACCTCGTCGGATTGTGCCATGCTGAGAATGAGCCCGTTACAAATCGCCATGGGCACCGTCAGCGTCTGGAATGCATCGGCGTCGCCAGCGCGCGGCGCAGCAAGCAGGTGATCGGCCTTCGGCGATAAGGAAGGTCCCACCGTTCCAGAGACGACGACACTAACGGCGCCAACCTTTCCTGCTCGCTCGATCAGCGGCGCATAAGCACGCGGCTGACGGCGAAACGCAAAGACGAGCAGCGCATCATCCGGCCCCATGGACAGGATCTGCTCAGCGATATCGCGGCTATCACCGCAAACCAGCACAGTTTCGAACGCCATTCGGCGCAGACGCCGGTTCATCAGAACGGCCAGTGTTTCCGCATTTCCGCGCGCAAAGATGAAAATCCTTCTGCGGTCGCTCAAGGCGGCAGCAGCGGCAGCGAGGCGCTCCTCGTCGACATAGCTCGACAGTCGGGTCAAGGCCTCGATTTCCTGCTGGACGAGCATTTCCAGCATGCCATGGCCACGGGACGTTTCCAGCGTACGCCGCACGCGCAACGCCGGATCGGTCTTCACGATGAACTCATCCCGGATTGCGTGTCGAAACCCGGCATAGGTTTCGAAACCGAGCTTGCGCGCAAGTCGGGATGCCGTCGCCTCATGCACTCCGGTACGCCGCGCCAATTCCCCGGCCGTCCCTAGCGCCACATCGCGCGGCTTGGCGATGATCTCCTTGACGAGACGGCGTTCAGCAGGCGTCAGCGTATCGGCAATAGTTTGCACACGTTCGGCAATGAGCATCGGTTCCTCTCCCTACCGCCAGCTATACATTCCGCATGCGGAATTGCAAGATGTAAAATGAACGCAAGTCGGCTTGCATAAATCAAACGCCAACTTCGCTCACGATTGATTTCTCGCCTGACACGTCTGCCTAAATCTTCCCTCAAAAAGCTACGACATATTTTGACGAGCCGTGGCCCCGCCTTCTCGGCCACCTTCATGGCATAGGCTCTTCGCAAGCGATCACGCGGGCGCATTTGAACGGCTTGGGTTTGGCAGCTCTTTGGAGCCGCTGCGGCTCCAAAGCCGGACGTCTTGGAACCCTACGCCGTCGCTCCATAAGCCAGGAAGGACGGCTTCCCAAATACTCGTGATGACATCACAGCTTGAATTCGCTGGCGGACATCACGTGGTGGTGGATTCGACCCTCGAAGAATTCGGCAAGGACGGCCTCGGTCGCCGCACGGGCCTCGGCGCGCACGGGGCTTGCGAGAGCTTCTTCCACGGCTTCGAGGTCGGGATAGTTGATGGCGAGGATCATGGATAGTTCCGGGGCCCCCTCGTCGCGGCTTTCGGCAAACGAGATGCGCACGTCGGTGGCGTGCGGAAACTGTTTCCATTTCGGCAGGATACGTTCGATGACGGCCTTGCGGAAGGCTTCGGTATGGCCGTCCTTCACTTTGCCCTCGAACAGTGCGTACCGCGTAATCATTTGAAGTTCTCCTTATTCGGTCCACGAAAAAATTCCATCAGCGCCGCCTGATCCTCGCCGCCCAGCCCGGCAGCCGTCAGCATTCGGTGGATCTCGGCACAGGCGGCGGTCAGTGGCATGGCGGTGTTGGTGCGGCGCGCGAGGTCCTGCGCGCCGGCAAGGTCCTTCACCATGTTGTCGATCCGCCCGGTGTGGCGGTAATCCTTCGTCACGAAACGCGGCATGTATTCCTGCAGGATCGCACTGTCTGCCCTCCCGCCCATTAGCGCCTGCGGGATCTTTGACGCGTCGACGCCCGCATCTAGCGCGAGCTGGGTGGCTTCCGCGACAGCGAGGAAGCCGAGGCCGCAGAGTACCTGGTTGATCAGCTTGGTCGTCTGACCCGCACCGACCGATCCCATATGGGTGTAATTGCTGGCGACATGCCTGAGGACGGCATGCGCATCCTTCACATCCTGCGCCGTGCCGCCAGCCATCAGCGTCAGTTCGCCGATCAAGGCCTTGGGCGCGCCGCCGGAAAGCGGGCTATCCACCCACCGCAGGCCCTTCTCGGCCGCGTCCGCCGCCAGTTGCTTGGTCGCGTTCGGGTCTATCGACGACATGTCGATGATCAGTGTGCCCGCCTGCGCGCCGGCCGCCACACCCGCGTCACCGAAGACGGCCTGGCGCACGATGGCGGGGGCGTTGAGGCTGAGTATGACGTAGTCGCTGACGGCGGCGGCCTCCGCGGCCGACGGGGCGGCAAAGGCGCCTTTGTCCACCAGTGCCTGCACCTTATCCGGACCGGGATCGAAGACGGTCAGACGATTGCCGGTCTCCACCAGCCGCGCGCCAATACTGCCACCCATGGCGCCCGCGCCAATCAGCGCAACCCTGTTGGTCATGATGGGGTCTCCTCCAGTTTTACGGCGATTTCGTCGACGAGCACCTCAAGCGGCTGGTCGATATCGACGGTTATGACGTTTTCGTCTGTCGTTGGGGGGTTCGAGGGCTGCGAACTGGCTCTCGATGAGGCTCCCGGGCATGAAGTGGCCGGCGCGCGCGCCCATGCGGGCGGTGATGAGGACCTTCGTGCCGGAGAGGTGGACGAAGGTGACGGGCGCCCCCGCTTCGTTGCGGATATGGTCACGGTAACGACGCTTCAGCGCCGAGCAGCCGATGATCAGAACGCCGTCAGGGGCCGCGAGCCTTCGTCCGACGAGGGTGAGCCAGGGCCAGCGATCATCGTCGGTGAGCGGTTCGCCGCGGCTCATCCTGGCGATGTTTTCCGGCGGGTGCAGGTCGTCGCCGTCGACATAGGTCGCGCCGAGACGGGTGGCGAGCGCGGCACCGATCGCCGACTTGCCGCAGCCGGCGACGCCCATCAGGACGATTCCCCGTCGAGCGGAATGAGGGGCCATCTCAGAGCGAGGCCGTGATGCCGCCGTCGACATAGAGCACGTGTCCGTTGACGAAGGAGGAGGCGTCCGAGGACAGGAAGATGCAGGCCCCGACCAGTTCCTCCACTTTGCCCCATCGGCCGGCTGGCGTGCGCCTTTCGAGCCAGTCGGAAAAGCTCGGGTCGGCGACGAGCGCAGCATTCAGCGGCGTGTCGAAATAGCCGGGCGCGATCGCGTTGCATTGCAGGCCGTATCTCGCCCAGTCGGTCGCCATGCCCTTGGTCAGGTTGCCGACGGCACCCTTGGTGGCGGTATAGGGCGCGATGCCGGGGCGGGCGAGCGCCGTCTGGACGCTGGCGATGTTGATGATTTTGCCCGCGCCGCGCTTGATCATGTGGCGGGCGACCGCCTGGCCGACATTGAAGACACTGGAGACATTCGTCTTCAGGAGTCGCTCGAAGGCGTCGGCGGGAAAATCCTCCAGCGGCGTGCGGTGCTGCATGCCGGCATTGTTGACGAGGATGTCGATCGCGCCGACGTCCGCCTCGAAGGCGTCGACGGCCTTGCGCACAGCCTGGTGGTCGGTGGCGTCGAAGGCGAGCGTGTGCCCTGCCCCGAGGTCTCTTGCGGCGGCCGCGAGCTTGGCGGCGTCGCGGCCGTTCAGGATGATCTCGGCGCCGGTCGCGGCAAGACCCTTGGCCAGCGCGTAGCCGATGCCCTGCGAGGAGCCGGTGACGAGGGCGCGCTTGCCCGTCAGGTCGAAGAGTTCGGTGCTCATAGTGATGTCTCTTTGTTCTCGCAATTGCGGACGGAAAGCCGCTTCACACTTTTCCTGCGATCGCTTTAGCTAGGCAAAGGCGATCTGCGTCTTCATCGATTGCCCCTTGTCCGAGGCGATCTCGAAGGCTTTCAGCGCCTCGCCAAGCGGCAGCGTGTGGGTGATCAGCGGCTTGACGTCGATCAGGCCGCCCTGCATCAGCTTCACCGCAGTCGCGAATTCCTCATGGAAGCGGAAGGAGCCGCGCAGGTCGAGTTCCTTGGCGGTGATCGCCATCATCGGCAGGGCCATGTCGCCGCCAAGACCGAGCTGGACGATGACGCCGCGCGGGCGCAGTGCCTGGATGCCGGCTACCAGCGCGGGCTGCGCCCCCGAGCACTCGTAAAGCACGTCGAAAGTGCCCTTGTTCTCGCTAAAGGGAACAAGACCGTCGCGGTCTTCCGACAGATTGACCGTGCGGTCAGCACCGACGGCACGGGCAAAGCCGAGCGCGCGTTCGGAAAGATCGGCGGCGACGATCTCGGCGGCGCCCGCCCTTCGGGCGGCGAGGATCGACAGCGTGCCGATCGGCCCGCAGCCGGTGACGAGGACGCGCTTGCCCAGCATCTCGCCGGCGCGCCGCGTGGCGTGCAGCGTCACGGAGAGCGGCTCCGCCATCGCCGCCTCGCCGGCCGAAAGCCCTTCGGCCTTCACGCACTGGCTGGCCTTGGCGACGAGCCGCTCGCGAAAGGCGCCCTGGATATGCGGGAACGGCATGGCCGAGCCGTAGAAGCGCATGTGGAAGCAATGGTTGGGCAGGCCTTTGAGGCAGTAGTCGCAGGCGCCGCAGGGCCGCGAGGGCGAGACCGCGACGAGATCGCCGATGGCAAGGTCCGATACGCCTTCGCCGAGCGCCGCGACATGACCGGAGACCTCATGGCCGAGGATCATCGGCTCCTTGAGGCGCACCGTGCCGAAGCCGCCGTGGTTGTAATAGTGCAGATCCGAGCCGCAGATGCCACCGGCCGCAAGGCGGATCTCCACCTCGCCGGGGCCGGGCTTTTCCACCGCACACTCTTCGACGCGCAAGTCCTTGGCCGTATGGATGACGATCGCCTTCATGGCCTCTTCCTCACAGAACCGGAGTTGGCAACGGCCGGCCGCCGAAATGGGCCGACAGGTTGTCGAAGACGAGCTGGCCCATCGCCTTGCGGGTCTCCGCGGTGCCGGAGGCCATGTGCGGCTGCAGCAGCACATTGTCGAGCGCCAGGAAGCGCGGATTAAGGTTCGGCTCGCCCTCGAAGACGTCGAGCGCGGCAGCACCGAGCACCTTGCTTTCGAGCGCGTCCAGCAGGGCTTCCTCGTCGATGTTGGAGGCGCGCGAGATGTTGATCAGCATGCCGTCCGGCCCGAGCGCCTCGATGACCCTGCGCCCGACGACATGACGCGTCTCGGCAGACGCCGCGAGCGTCACGAACAGGAAGTCGGAGCGGGCGGCAAGCTCGACCGGATCGGCAATGAAGCTCCAGTCCCTGGCAAACTCCTTCGCACCGGTATCGCTATAGGCGATCTCCATGTCGAAGCCGGCAAGGCGTTTTGCCACCTCGAAGCCGATGCGGCCAAGGCCGAGCACGCCGGCGCGCTTGCCGTGGACGCGGCGCTTCAGCGGATAGAGGCCCTTCTTCGCCCAGTCGCCGCTCTTCACCCAGGTCTCGCCGCCGATCATGCCCCGCGCATGCGCCAGCATCATCGCGACGCCGAGGTCGGCGACGTCCTTGGTCAAGACGTCGGGCGTATTGGTGACGCGGATGCCACGCTCACGCGCCGCAGCCAAGTCGACCGCGTCGTAGCCGACGCCATAGACCGAGATGATCTCCAGCCTGGGCAGCGCCTCGATCATCGCCCAGTTGGCACCAAGCTCGCCGCGTGTGGCAATGCCGCGGATGGCTGCGCCATGCTCGGCGAGGAACGCCGCTTTGTCCGCCGCCTCGAAATAGCGGTGCATGGTGAAGTTCGCATTCAGACGCTCCTCGTCCCATGAAGGGTACGGGCCAACCTGCAATAGCTCGATCTTGGGCATGGGTGCTCCTTCGGCAGAGCGTTTCTGCCAATGATGTCAGACGATGGGGCGGACGAAACTGCATCGCGAGGCTCAGCCTACTTCCGCGTGGAGGAAGGCTCGAAGTTCAGGCGTTTTCGGCGAAGAGAAGAATTCGGCGGAAGGCCCTTCCTCGTGGATGATGCCGTCCCTCATGAAGATCGTCCGATTGGCCACGCGCCGGGCGAAGCCCATTTCATGGGTCACGAGGATCATGGTCATGCCGTCGCGCGCCAGCTTTTCGATGACGGCGAGCACTTCACCGGTGAGTTCCGGGTCGAGGGCCGACGTGACCTCGTCGAAAAGAAGGACCTTCGGCTGCATGGCGAGCGAGCGGGCGATGGCGACGCGCTGCTGCTGGCCCCCGGAGAGCATGTCGGGATAGGCCTCGAAACGATCGCCGAGTCCGACGAGCGACAGACAGCGTTTCGCCTCGGATCGCGCGGCGTCCTTGCCGATTCCCTTCACCTGGACCGGGGCGAGCATGATGTTTTCGCCGGCGGTGAGATGCGGGAAGAGATTGTAACTCTGGAAGACAATGCCGACATCGCGCCGCAACCGGCGAAGCTCGGCCGGTTTGCGCGACATTCGGTGGCCGGCGACCTCGATCTCACCGGAATCGACGCTTTCGAGGCCGTTCAGGCAGCGCAGGAAAGTGCTCTTGCCGGAGCCGCTGCGGCCGATCAAGGCGACAACCTCGCCGCCTTCGACCGTGAGCGATACGCCCTTCAGCACTTGGAGCCCACCGAAGCTCTTTCGAATATTTTTGGCGACGACAACGGACATTTCGGACCTCTTCATGTGGGGGCGCCGCGGGCGCCCCCGGTTCTGTCGATTAGAACGACGGCAGTTCCGGGATGGGCGTCTTCATCCACTTCTCATAGATCGCACCCAACTCCCCGCTCTGCTTGTGGACGAAGAGCACGGTGTTGAGCCAATGCAGGAGGTCCGGATCGTTACGGCGCAGCCCGACGCCGTAGAAGCTCTGGAGATAGGTGGTCTTCTCCTCGAAACCGCGGTCGGGATAGCGCTCCTGCAATTGCGCGGCGATGTAATTTACAGTGCCGATGGCATCGACCTGGCCAGAGACAAGCGCGTTCAGCGTTGTGCTGTCGTCGTCGAAGCGCACGAGTTCCATGCCCTCCACGTTGGCCGCCGAAAGGATCTTTTCATGCGCCGTGCCGCGTGGGACGCCGACACGCTTGCCGGCAAGGTCGGCCAGGCTTTTGATGGTGGCTTCCTTCGGCGCGATAATGATTGACCTGTGGCCGCCATATGGATTGGAGAAGGCGACCGAAAGCGCCCGCTCGGTATAGATGCCGAAGCTTGCCACGACGAAGTCGACCTTGCCGGTCTGAAGCGACGGAATGCGGCTCTGGCCGGTGACGGGCACAAGTTCCAGCTCGACGCCGAGATCCTTCGCGAGCAGCTTGGCGACATCGACGTCCAGCCCGTCCGGCTGCATCTCCTCATTGGTGATACCGAAGGGCGGGACGGACAGGTCGACGCCGATCATCACTTTCTTACGGGCGATAATGTCGTCGAGGGAGGAAGCCGACGCCGTTGCGGCGCCAACGGTGATGGCAAGAAGCCCGACGAGGGGCAGAAGAAGGGATTTCAGGCGCATGGTCATCCTCTCAGTTCTGGAGTTCCGGGTGGTTTGGACGGCCTTCTTCGGGCCGTTGGGTGATCAGGTTCGGGCGCCCCGGCAGGCCGTGCGCCGCTCGAGCCAAAGGCTCAGTTGCGTGAGCGGGAAGCAGACGGCGAAGTAGAGGGCGGCGACGCTCAGGAAGGCCTTGAGCGGCTCGAATGTGGCATTGCTGACAAGCTGGCCGGCGCGAGTGATCTCGATGAAGCCGATGATAGAGGCAAGCGAGGTCTGCTTGATGATCTGCACGAGGAAGCCGACGGTGGACGGCAGGGCGAGGCGGATCGCCTGCGGCGCGATGACGAAGCGCAGTGTTTTGTAGGGCGTCAGCGCCAGCGCGTCCGCACTCTCCCACTGCGCCTTGGGAATTGCCCTGAGCGCGCTTTCCCAAATGGCGCCAAGGAAGGCGCTGGAATTGATGGTGAGCGCAATGGCCGCCGCGGTCAGCGCCGCGATCTCGATGCCAAAAAGCGACGGCGCATAATAGCACAGGAACAAGAGCACGAGCAGCGGCAGGCCCTGGATCACCTGCATGTAGAAGGTCGTGATTGCACTGAAGGCCCTGATGCGGGCAATGCGCAGCAGCGCCAGCACGATGCCCATGATGCCGCCGCCGACGAAGGCCAGGACGGTGAGGGTCAGCGTCCAGCGAAGCGCATAGACGATGAACAGGAATTCGGGGGAGCCGAACGTGCGCATCTCAGGCCCTCCCGAGCAGGCGGCGGCGCGACCGCGTGAAGATCATGAGGCCGGCAACGTTGAGCACGGCGCGGAAGACGAAGTTCAAGACCACATAGACCATGGCGACGACCAGGTAGATTTCCATCGTGCGGAACGTTTCGGAGCTTGCGATCATCGCGGCTCCCGTCAAGTCCTCGACGCCGATTGCCGAGACGAGGCTGGTCGACAGCATCAGCAGCACGCATTGCGAAACGACCGGCGTGAACACCTTCTCCAGCGCCGGCGGCAGGATCACGTAACGCAGCGTCTGGAAATAGCTAAGGCCGAGGCTTTCGGCCGCCTCCACCTGGCTGCGATGGGTGGCCTCGATGCCGCCGCGAACGATCTCCGCGACATAGCCGCCATTGTTCAAAACGAGGGCGATGAAGACGGAGGTGAGCGGCGACAGACGGATTCCGATATTCGGCAATCCGAAGAAGATCACGAAGATCTGCACCAGCAGCGGCGTGTTGCGGACCACCTCGACATGGAGGCGGACGAGCAAGCGCGGGATTGGCGAGGACGAGGTCGACATCACCGCGCAGAAAATCCCGAGCGCGATGCCGCCGAAAATGCCGACGAAGGACAGGCCGATCGTCAGCCACAATCCGCTGACGATTTGCGGCAGGTAGTTCAGCAATGGGCCGAACTGGAACGTATAGTCCATCTCTAACCTCGGCTTTCCCTCTTGGCAGTTTTTTACGGCTTCCTACTGCATGCCGATCGGGCGGACGCGCAAGTTCGGGCCGGCGAAACCGATCGTCTCCGGATGGCACAGATCGAGCGCCGCAGCGACATGCCACCAGGCATGGTCGGCCTGACGGATGATGTAGCATTCCGTACTGTGGCCGATATGCGCCCCTTCGAGCGAGTGTCCCATGCAGATATGGCCAATTTCTTCCGGCAGGCCGACCGAGAGGCAAACATGGGTGCCGTAGGCCGAATGGCGGAAGGACGGTTCGCCGTAGCGGTCGCCGCGTTCGCGCCAACGCTTCAGGTTGATCGGATCGAACTCCCAGGTCTTGCCGATGTCGTGGCAAAGTCCGCCGGCGAGAATGATGTCACGATCGACCCTGGCCTCGGGATAGGTCCTGGCGAACTCGTCGTAGATCGCAAGCGCAAGGCGCGTGACACCGCGCAGGTGGGCGTCCTGAGTGCCCCGCTTGAGCGCAAAGACGTTCGGGCTGCCCTCGCCAGGAATGTCGACCACGCGATCGAAGGACGAGCGTTCCAGCGCGAATACCCAAGCGTCCACCACCTTTTCTCTCAGGTCGTCCGACTGGATCTCCGCGATCTCCGGCAGGTCTTCGAGAATGTGTTCCCGGGAGATGGTTTTGTGCATGGTGTCCCCGCGTCTCTGATGTGGATGTTGAAAACCTACGCGGTCTTGAGATCAAAATCTAATTAGGATACTTAGAGCTATCGATAGAAAAATTCTATTCAAATGACCTTAAGTTTTTCCGCCCTGGAATCCTTCTATTGGGTATCTCAGCTGCGCAGCTTCAATGCGGCGGCCAACAAGCTGAATGTCAGCCAGCCTACGGTTTCTTACCGGATCCGCGAACTGGAGGAGCGGCTCGGCGTGTCGCTCTTCGTGCGCCAAAGGCGGCAACTTGTGCTGACCAGCGAGGGCGAGGCGCTGAAGCACTATGCGGAATCGATGATCGCCATAGCGCGCGACATTGAATCCAATATCAAGACCCGCAACACCCGCCTGCCGACGCTGAGGGTCGGCGTGATCGATAGCTTCGCAGCCGTGTGCCTCCCTTCCCTGCTCGATGAACTCGACATCCGTTTTGCCGGCGCACGCATCGCCGCGACGGTGGACACCAGCCACAAACTTGCTGATCAACTCTCTGAGGGGCTGCTGGATATTGCGGTCCTCTCTACGCCGCCGTCGCACGACAATGTCGCGCTTGAGCTTCTCGGACGCCAGAGCGTCGATTGGATCGCCAGCCACAAACTCGGCTTGCCGCAGACGATCGTCTCCGACGAGGAACTCCTACGTCAGCGCATCTTTGCGACACCCGCACCGTCCAACCTTCATTCGCTCACCACTGGTTTCCTCGCCGCAACGGCTGGTGCCGGGCTGCGGCTCAATGTCTGCAACAGCCTTGGCACGATCCTCAATCTCGTGGAATCGGGAACCGGTATAAGCATCCTGCCCTCGCGGCTGCTTCAAGAGCAGATTCGGCACGGGACAATACAGGTTCTGAAGACCCGGACGACACTACCCTTGCAGGAAGTTTTCATCGGAACGAACAAGGGCGCAATCGTACGCGCACTCCCGCAGGTCTCTCAGATGATCCGCAAGGTCAGCGCAAGCGTGGGCTTCTGCGTGTGAGATCATCTTGGCAGCATCTTGACTGACCTCCGGCATTTGACGGCATGAGATGCCGGGCCGTTTTCAGCATGGCCAACTTACTGCTTACTGTTGCCGCCAGCCACCTTCGCCGCATCACCGTTGAGATAGTTGTATACCGTGGCCCGGCCCATACCGAGGAGTCGACATATGTAGCCTGCCGCGTTTTTCCCGCTAAACGCGCCATCGTCGGCGAGAGCCTGCACGAGTTCCTTCTTCTGTGCGCGCGACAGGTCGGAAATATTGAGCCCGCGTGACGTCGTCCAATGCCGAATATAGCTGTTAATGCGCTCAAACCAGTCATCGCGAAAAAGGCTGTCCAGCTTACCGGCCGTGGCAGGAAGAGAGACGAAGGTCTGCAGCGTAAGAAGGATGTTTTCGAAGACGGAGACGTCGACGTTTATACACAACACACCCACTTCCTTGCCCGAGGCGGTTCTCAGCACCGAGCTGATCGACTTGATCCGCCGACCATCCCAGTTTGTCTTTTCGTATGGCCCGATTAACACATCGGCGGGTTTGAAGTCGATCTCCTCGAGATTTGAGGGGTCGCCGAATTCCCGCTTTGAGAAATTCCCGGCAATGTAGACCACGGATGCACTCGCCATGTCATGCAGCACCACCTCCGCGAATGGGGCGAATAGGTTCGCAATGGCGTCGCAGACGGGGACGAACGGCGAAAGCTCCGGACCTATGCCTTTTCCCAATTCCTGGTCTTTCTTCTTCAACGAACGGTCTCCTTCAGAGGCTGGCGCAGGCGAAATGTAGCTCAAGTGCCATGCGATCGGCATTCACAATATACAGACTGGACAGTCTATTTTGGATGATCTAGTCTATTTCCTATGGTGCTTCCGTGCAAGCAGCTAGAGAGACAACCCGCTACAACGAGGTTGTGCCGGTACCAGAAAAAACGAGAGGGGAATGAACGCAATGAAAAACTGGCAAACGTCCCTCACCGGACTAATCACAGCAGTGCTCCTCAGTGCTGCGCCGGCGAACGCGGACACGCTTCGCGTCGGCATGGAATGCACCTATGCGCCGTTTAATTATCGAACCTCCGATGGAAAGCTTGAAGGCTACGATGTCGATGTTGCCAAAGGCATTTCTGAAATCATCGGCGTCGATTTCGAGTATGTCTGCCAGGAATGGGACGGCATGATCCCGGCCTTGCTGGCCAACAAGTTCGACCTGATCATTGCCTCGATGTCGATTACCGACAAGCGCAAGGAACAGATTGATTTCTCTTCGCCCTATCGCAACTCGGTCGGCCGCATCGTGGGCCCGGTCGGCAAGGATTTGAAGCTTTTCGACGACAAGGGCCAACCGGTCGTAGGAAATTTCGATGGACTTCGGATCGGGGTAGAGCGCGCCTCGACCTACTTCGAATGGTTCTCGGCCAAGCTGCCGAAAGCCGACCTGGTGTTGTACGATAGCAATGAGGCGATGTATCTCGACCTCAAGAACGGCCGGGTCGATGTGATCATGACCAACCCGATGAAAGCGCATTTGAGCTTCCTCAGCGGCGAGGGAAAGGGAAAGTACGAATTCATCGGTCCCGAGGTCAATGAGCCGAAATTCTTCGGGCCCGGCGTCGGCGTGGGCCTGCGCAAGGGCAACGACGAACTGCGTGATAAGATCAGCGCAGCGATCCGCAAACTCATCCGCGAAGGCAAGCTTAAGGAATACGCGCTGAAAATCTTCCCGTTCCAGATCCACGATGACGCCTGGGCCGAAGAGTAATCATCGGTGGGATGACATCCAAGAACACGGAGTAGGGCATTGGAAGCACTGAACGGCTGGTGGGATGATTATCTGTTGGCGTCGGTAACCGTCGCAAAGGTTTTCGTCTGTTCGCTGATCCTGATGGTGATCTTCGGGCTGCTTGGCGCGTCTGCCAAGCTCTCTTCCAACCGCCTGGCCAACGCTGTCGGCAACGCCTACACCGTGTTCTTCCGCGGGACCCCCGAAATACTCGTCATCCTGCTGTTGTATTTCGGCTCGGCGGTTTCGCTGACGACCATCGCCCGAGTTTTCGACCCGTCCGTTGCTTTTGTCGATATCCCGCCCTTCTGGGCGGGATCGATAGCGATTGCATTGGTGGTCGGGTCCTACGCCACCGAGACATTCCGCGGCGCGTTCAATGGCGTGAAGAGCGGGAGCATCGAGGCCGCACGGGCGCTCGGAATGAATGGACTGCAAACGTTTTTCTACATCCGCATCCCGGAAATGTGGCGAATTGCCCTCCCGCCCTTCGGCAATCACATGCTGTCGCTCATCAAGGACACCGCCTTGATCTCCATCATCGGACTGAACGAGACGCTCTTCGTCGCAAAGCAGGCCGCCAGCACGACGGGAAAACCATTCACGATGTATATCGTCGTCGGGCTTATATACCTGGGCTTCTCAACCGCCATTACGATCTCGGTCCTGCTTCTTGAGGCCCTTGCGAACAGACATATTCAGCGGAGGCCGTCTTGAATATCGGCATCGTATTCGACGCGATACCTCGGATGCTAAGCGGCATCGTGATGACATTCCAGCTATTGCTGCTCTCCCTGGCGATCGGGACAATGATTGCCGTCTTGCTGCTCCTGATGCGGATCAGCGGCCGCTGGTGGCTGTCGTGGCCTGCCCAGTTCTATACCTATGTCTTTAGGGGCACGCCGATCCTGGTGCAGATTTTCATCGTCTACTACGGGTTGCCCCAGTTCGAATGGATCCGCGAAAGCATATTCTGGCCGATACTGCGAGACCCGTTCGGCTGCGCGATTCTGGCGCTTTCGCTGAACACCGGCGCTTACCTCTCGGAAATCTTCCGCGGCGGCGTGCTCGCCGTCGAGCGCGGCCTTCTCGAGGCGGGCGCGGCCCTCGGGATGAGCGCGACGCACCGCTTCATTTATATAACGACGCCGCTTGCCATCCGCATTGCCCTTCCGGCCTATGGCAACGAAGTCATCAGCCTGATGAAATCGACCGCTCTCGCCAGTACCATCACGCTCGTCGACATGACCGGCATCGGGCGGACGATCGTCGCCGAGACCTTTGCCCCCTACCAAGTATTTCTCTCACTGGCGATCGTCTACGTGGCCATAACGTGGATCATCCAACGATCGGTGAAGCGCCTGGAGGTTTACCTCGGCCGGTCCACCGCACGCTGACGTGAATAAGGATGATTGAGGCGACATTCATGAATAAACCCAATGACACGATGATTCAGCTGATTGGCGTGGGAAAGCGCTTTGGTCAGTTCGAAGCGCTCAAGCAAGTTAGTCTCGAGGTACGTCGAGGCGAGAAGATCGTCCTGTGCGGCCCCTCCGGTTCCGGAAAGTCAACGCTCATCCGGTGTATCAACCGTATGGAGGAACACACGAGCGGACGAATCATAATCGACGGCCGGGAGCTCACCGACAGGACGAAGGACATCAACGCCGTGCGGCGCGAAGTTGGCATGGTGTTCCAGAGTTTCAATCTCTTCCCTCACATGACCATCCTGAAAAATCTGACCATTGCGCAGCGCCTTGTCCGCAAAACCCCCGAGAAGGAGGCAAAGGAGGTCGCGATGCATTATTTGAAGCGAGTGAAGATCCCGGAACAGGCCAGCAAATACCCGGTACAGCTTTCCGGCGGTCAGCAGCAGCGCGTTGCAATCGCGCGAGCACTTTGCATGAAGCCGCAGATCATGTTGTTCGACGAACCCACCTCGGCCTTGGACCCGGAAATGATCTCGGAGGTTCTGGACGTCATGGTCGATCTGGCACGGGATGGGATGACGATGATTTGCGTCACCCATGAGATGGGCTTCGCCCGGTCCGTTGCGGATCGGGTAATGTTCATGGATGGCGGCCAGCTGATCGAGGAAGGCGACCCGGAAACGTTCTTCGCTAATCCGCGCAACGAGCGAACCGCGCTCTTCCTCCGCCAGATTCTAAGACATTGAGCGTTTAGGCACCCGCCGAGACGGGTGGCCCCACCGGTGCCAAGAGCGGCGCCGCAACGCAAAAAGACCTGAAACAGCCACGGATGAGCCATGCACGGCGCATTCGGACGAAGCCCTGCGGGCTCATGAAATGACATGAGGCACTAGATGACCAAGGTTTTTGGAATTGAAGAAATACGCGCTGCCACGGCGTCGATGGATCTGACGTCGGAGATGGAAGCCGGATTCGTCGCCTACTCCGACGGCAAGGTGGTCGTTCCCCCGGTAGGCGAGCTGCTGTTCGAAGAACCGCCTGGCGACACGCATATCAAATACGGGTACATCCGGGACGACCGGGTCTTCGTGATAAAAATCGCGTCCGGCTTTTACGGCAATGCGGCCTTGGGCCTGCCTTCGAGCTCCGGGTTGATGCTGGTGTTCTCGCAGAAGACGGGCTTCCTTGAATCGGTGCTGCTCGACGAGGGCTATCTCACCAACGTTCGCACGGCGCTTGCCGGCCGGATAGCCGCGCGTTACCTGGCCCCGAAAGAGGTAAAGGCGATCGGCGTGTTCGGCACCGGTACCATGGCCCGGATGCAGGTCACCTATCTTTCCACCGAGACGGACTGCCAAAATATTGTCGCATGGGGTCGGTCGGATGACAGCCTCCGGCGCTATTGCGATGACATGGCGGCGCTCGGCTATCACGTCACCACTACTCGTGACCCGCGCGAAGTGGCCGAGGCGTGCAACCTCATCATCATGACCACCCCCTCGACCAAACCCCTGCTTATGGCGAGCCAGCTGCAGCCGGGCACCCACATCACGGCGATGGGGTCGGACACCCCGGAAAAACAGGAACTCGATAGCCTGATTCTGGCACGCGCCGACATCGTCGTCGCAGACAGCCTCGAGCAGTGCCTGTCGCGCGGAGAGATATTTCACGCGGTCCGCGCAGGCCATATCGCGGCCGCGCAGGTACGTGAGCTCGGCGGCCTGATACGCGCCGGTACGCGGGTGCGCACTTCACAGGACCAAATTACGGTCGCCGACCTGACCGGCGTCGCAGTCCAGGATATCCAAATCGCAAAAGCGGTATGCGAACGCCTGTCATCGTGACGTCGACATACCTGCGTTCCAACACACACATTTGCCGTCCATTTTCACTTCAGGAGGAAAGCCAATGATCAAGTATGTTAGCACGACCGGGGGAATAGAGCCGGTAGGCTTCGACGAAGCCGTGCTGCAGGGCTTTGCAGCCGATGGGGGCCTGTTCGTACCCGATCGAATTCCGGTGATCGACCAGGAGCAGCTGCAGGCATTTTCAACCCTTAGCTTTCAAGACCTCGCCTTCGAACTGGTATCGCTCTACATCGATGCATCGACCATTCCGCGGCAGGATCTCAGACGTTTGATCGACAACAGCTACCGCGAATTCCAGCGCCCCGACATCGTCAATCTCGTGCCTATCCGCGGCAATCGCGACACATACGTACTAGAGCTTTTCCATGGTCCGACCCAGTCCTTCAAGGACATGGCAATGGGCTTCCTGATGCAGGTGGTCGACTATCTTCTCGGGCAGCGTCGGGAAAGACTGAACATCGTGCTTGCGACAACCGGTGATACAGGCCCCGCCGCCGCATGGGCGGCCGCAGGCAAACAGCGCATCGATTGCTGGCCGCTTTACCCGAGAGGAATGATTTCCCGGGAGCAGGAGCGCCAGATGACCACATTGAGGGCGGATAATGTGCATCCCGTCGGGGTCGAGAACTGCCCGGACGGCGGGGACGACCTCGACCTCGTGGTCGCAGAGTTGTTCTCCGACGAAAAACTCAAGCGCACCTTGGCGCTCTCCAGCGTCAATTCCATCAACTGGTGCCGCGTCATGACGCAGACGGTGCACTATTTCTACTCCTACTACCGGGCAGTCGAGCGCGTCGGCGATCCCGTCGTCTTTTCCGTACCGTCCGGTGCGTTCGGTAATTTGTTCGCCGGCTACCTCGCGCGCTCCATGGGCTTGCCGGTCGCCCGTTTCGTCTGCGCCAACAATGTCAACAACGCGCTGCATACCGCGTTTTCGCGGGGGGTGCTGCCCCGTCACGATCTCGTTCAAACGCCTTCGTCCGCCATTGATATCGTGGCCCCTTACAACTTCTGGCGGCTCCTATATTTCGCGACGAACAGAGACACCGCGCGTATCCGCCAGTGGATGAAGGACTTCGCCGCGCGCCGGGAGGTGGTGCTCGACGTCGAAACGACGAAGACCATCCAAGGGGGCTTCATTTCCGCTTCGATATCTGATGAGGAGACACTGGCCACCGTCCGCAGTGTCTACGAAGCGGAAGGCCATTACCTCATTGACCCGCACACGGCTGTTGCCGTTGCGGCGGTTGAAGCGGTCAGGGACAGCCTGCCCGCGGCTGCCGCGATCGTTTGCTTTGCAACGGCGCATCCGGCCAAGTTCCCCGATGTCACCAAACGCGCCCTTGACGTGGAGGAACTGCCGGCAGCAGGGCACCATCCGGTAATCGACGAGGCTCGCGATGCCTGTGAGCACCTGCGTATATGCCAGTTGGAGAACCTCAGATCGAATCTGATTGGTGAGATGACGCGGCAGGTCGCACGCAGAAGAGGTTGATCCTCTCCCCGCGCGATGGCCAAGCAAAGATCGGTCACCGCACAGAAGGGTGATGCCACCCATGCAATTTCTTCGCGCGCGGAGGTCTCCCGCCGACAACCGTCTGTCCATCGGGATCGCCATTCCGACATGCCGACGCTGGACCTGCTCGCCTGCTGGCGGGACGGTGCCCCCAACGACAATCAAAGGAGTGCAGAACTCGATGTTTGATCCGCCGCTCGGAGAATTTGCCAGTTTCGCTCACGACATCGCCGACCTTGCGCGACAAACGATCAGCAGCGCGGCGGGGGTAAGGCGCGAACCTATCGCGAAGTCGGACGCCAGTCCGGTGACGGAGACCGACCGAGCCGTGGAGAAATGCCTGCGCGAGCGCATAGCCGACCACTTTCCCGACCATGGGGTGCTTGGGGAGGAATTCGGCGCCGAAGGATTGGGCAATGAATTCGTCTGGGTTATCGATCCAATCGACGGCACGAAAGCCTTCGTTGCTGGTCTTCCGGTATACGGCACGTTGATTTCACTGACGCGCGGAGGAACGCCCATCCTTGGCCTGATAGACAATCCCATGACAGGCGACCGCTGGCTCGGCGTATCTGGCCAACCGACCACTCTCAACAACGTTCCGATTAGAACGGCCTCCACAACCGCTCTCGCAACAGCTTTCATAGCGAATGGCAACCCGGACGCGTTCAGCCCCGCTGACAAAAGCAGGGTTGAATCTCTCAGAAGGATCACACGCTGGTGCGTCTACGGCGGAAGCTGCATAGCCTACGGCCGTGTAGCCGACGGCAGCGTGGACATCAGCATAGATGGAGGCTTAGACCCCTATGACTATTGCGCGCTTGTTCCCGTAATCACAGGCGCTGGCGGCTGCATAACCGACTGGCAAGGGCGGCCGCTTACGCTCAACTCAGGAGGTTTGTGCGTAGCCACAGCTACCGACCTACTGCACCGACACGTGCTCGAGATATTGGCTTAAGAAGGGGCGCTGTGCGTAAGCGGCACGATAAAGTTTTCAGGATGCGTGCGCCCTCCCCCTGCAGGAGGTGTTCATCGGCACGAACAAGGGAGCAATCGTACGCGCCTTGTCTCAGGTGGCATAGATGGTTCGCAGGGTGAGTGCAGGCGTGGGCTTCTGCGTTTAAAGGCCCTCGTGGGACCCAGGCTGCGGCTGCCGACATAGAAAGCCTCTGCCAAGCCCTGACTTCGTTGGACACCGCACTGATAGTGCGTTGCACACTCAAGGCCTCATGCATCCGGAGTAAGGTTCCGGTGGATACATTATGCAATCCTGGACAAACAAGCCGGCAACGTTTCGTGCTTCCAGTGGGCCACGTCTCTGCCCCATAAGGAATTTTACGCCTCCGGGGCCTCCGGCTGAGGACCGATCGCTTCGATCTCGGCGATTTTCTGAAACTCCCCAAGATATTCTTGGCGGTGATACGAAGGCCACCGGGTGATGCGAGTGTTGGCGAGCAGCTTGGCAACGTATCCGCGTGCGACGGTAAGATGCAGATTGTCGATGCCGTTCCTCGACGCTTTTCACTTGAGTCTGAAGTGATGCAGTTCCCTTTCCATCCGGGCAATCTGCTGGCCTGTCGGCGTGGATGCAGCAGCGCCTGTCATCTTTTTGGCTGCGACCAACTGGCTGTCAGGCGTGGCAGCGCGTATCGCTCGCGCGAACATAAGCGTAAAATTGTGCTGACCGATCATCAAATCTGCCGCTTCGATTTGCCGAACGGCGTTCATCTGCCTCAGGACATCGAACACCTTCATCGAGCAGGGCGTATTTTTCAGCATCTCGGCTACCTCGGGGCTGATGCCTTCCAACAGACGGAACCGGCGAATGACGGACTCCACCTGAAGCCCCAATGCGTCGGCTATATCGGCCGAAGAAACGCCACGCTCGATGGCACGAGCAATCATCCTGTGCTCCTCGATCGGGGCCAGCCGGTTGACCCGCTTGTTGTAAGTGTAGGTGTCGTCGTCAGTCGCAACCAAACACTCGACCTTCGCGAAGCCTAGTTCCTTCAGTGCTTCCAGCCGCAGGTGTCCATCGAGCAGGTACCAGGTTCCCGCGCTCCTTGTATCTGCAAAGACCACCGGTGCCTCGACGAGTCCAATTACCCTGATCGAGCTCAGGACCT
>Ga0209281_1000919_pt1 | contig 24431 bp, 15 predicted proteins | sample MedtruBG_FD_187514 | JGI IMG/M metagenome (GOLD analysis project Ga0209281, IMG submission 187514) | Root nodule microbial communities of legume samples collected from California, USA - Medicago truncatula BG (SPAdes) (version 2) | ecosystem: Host-associated > Plants > Roots > Nodule | place... | reverse complement strand
CCTATAGAAGTACTTATACTTGCATCGCTGGGTGACGATGTAATGGTTACGTTTTCCGTGGTTCCGCGGGTGATGGATCCGCAACCTGACACCGCAACCATCACGGTCAGCGCCGAAAATATTCTTATATTCATGTTGATAGCCCCGATTGCCCATAGGTTCTTACGAGAGCAATCAATCGCTCTTCCCCCCGATCTGTCTACAAGGAATTGCAACCGGAAGGAGATATTAACAACATGCTTCGCGGCGATGCTTGCGGCCCGCGGCGTGACCAGCCGGGCATTGGGCGTGAAGGGGCGGCGAGGGGCGGTGGATGGCTAGATCGCTGCGGCAACATGCGGACAACGCTTGGGGCCTAGTGCGGGATCGTCGGCTGCATAAGACATTCATCGAGCGGCAGCAGCGTACAGCGGCGAAAGGCGACGATAATCGCTTCTTGAGCCTAAATGCGTGCTAAATCGCTATTCTATCAGGGAAGTGGTTGGCTGGGGAACCTGGACAGTAATCCAACTTTCCTCAAGTCCTTGACGTGAAACAACCTATTGCAAATAAACAGCTTATTTTCTACGACTGTTCCGGTTGGGCGTTCCGGAATAGTGCTACGGATGGGCGAAAATTGGCAAGGGTTACATATCTCGAACGACGTGGCGCTACCTACTACGCGAGAGTGGATGTCCCGCTTGACCTGGTGGGCCATTATGGAACGACGACGCGCAAGAAGTCGCTGCGCACCAAGGATGAGAACGAGGCGAAGAAGCGGCTCTGGCCCGTCATTGAGAGCTGGCGCGCTGAGTTCGAAGAGGTTCGCGCTCGCCGCGACATCACCTCAGAAGATAAGGCGGTTGCCGTCTGGCAGCACTATGAGGCCACGCTCGACAGCTACGACCGCAAGCAGCGTGCCATGCCGACACCCGAACAAACGGACGCAGAATTGCAGCGCCTTTATCGCCGGATCGACCTGGGGGAAATCACGTCCGAAAACTTTATCGGTATGATCAACGCCTATACCGATTATGAGCTTATGCTTCGGGCACGCGCCGACGACGCAAACCTTCGCGCCCGCCGTCTTGATGCCCTGAAGGTCGCGCTCACGTCCGGCGACGCGCATTTGATCGATCCGGCAGTGAAGGATTTCGTTGTTCGCCATCGGCTTCTTGTTGATGCAGGTTCCGACGAATATCGCGAGCTTTGCGCCCTCTTGACGCGGGCGGAAATTGAGGGTTTGCAGCGCACCCTGGAGCGCGACAAGGGTGACTTCACCGGCACGCCTAAAGATCCAATTGTCAAGCCCGCGATCGGCGGAGCCCGCGAAGCAGCGGCGCCAGGCGAAACCGTCATGGAGCTGTTCGAGAGCTACTCCCGGGAGAACCCGAACCAGATCAAGCCCGACACGCTTGCGCAGGCTCGCCGGGACGTTGGTCTTTTCGTTGAATACGTCGGCAGCACGTTCCCAGTGCATCGAATCGACAAGAAGGCCGTTCGCGAGTGGAAAGCGCTCTTGCTTCAATATCCGGTCAAGGCGACCGAGACGAAAGCGTTCGAAGGGATGAAACTCACCCAAATCGTCAAGCACAATGAGACGGTGAAGAAGCCAACAATCAGCACGACAACCGTCAACCGTTACCTTTCAGGCTTCAGCGCGTTTTGCACCTGGCTGACGAACCATGGCTATCTCACGGCAAACCCCGCTGCGGATATGTTCCTGAAGAAGTCGAAGGAGAAGACTACGAAGCCCTTCACGGTTGACGAGATGAACGCCTTGTTCAAGTCGCCTTTCTTCATCGGATGCCAGAACGATGAAGCGCCTCGATTTTGGAGCAAGCCAGGCAACATCCTGATCCGCGATCACCGCTATTGGGTGCCGCTTATTATGCTCTATTCTGGCGCACGGCCGGCAGAAATTGCGCAGCTTGGCATCGGCGACGTGCGCGAGGATCGCGGCCATTGGATCATGCACATCACGACCGAAGGCGAGGGCGACAAGAGCGTAAAAACAGACGGCTCGATGCGCGTCGTTCCAGTGCATCCCGAGTTGGTGAAGCTTGGCTTCATCGACTATCATGCTAAGGCAAGGGAGAAGGGTGACAAGCGCCTGTTCCCGCTTGCAGAGCGCAATGAACGCGGACAGATGATCGCTGACTTCAGTCGGGACTTCCCGCGCTACCTCACGAAAATCGGCCTAAAGGACGGCCGCGGCCTGTCACTATACAGCTTCCGGCACGGTGCGGCTGACGCCCTCCGTCGTGCTGGCTTCCTTGATGAGCAATTCGGCTTCATCCTGGGTCATACGTCCGGCACGATGACCCAGCGCTACGGCACCCTGCCCCAGGGGATGCTTGAGGACCGCGTGAAGCTGGTGAACTCGATCTCTTATCCTGGCTTGATGGTGGATCACCTTAAGGTACCGAGTGCGGTGGACGAGGCTGCGTAACCTCACTCTTCGATCTGTTCGCCCGGTGCCTTTCAGTCCAGCTCATAGCCGCGTCGCCAACCGGGGCAGCGTCTGCCGCCTGATGGCGCCAGCGTTGCTTTGGGCGCTGCTTGACCCAGGCGACCTCGACATCCTCTTACCGTGGTCGAGGCCAGCCCATCGGCCTTGAGACGCGCCAGCTTTCAACGACATACACAGGATCTGGAATGAAGTTGCAATCGCCAGTATCAAGTCTGTAGGTTGTGCGTGACGCCTGTGAGTCGCCACTTCGGGCGATAGCTGGTTTCATCTTGGGGGATGTGTGACGAGCAGGGATCAGAGGAGGAATGCGAGATCGCCGTGGCCCGAGCAAACCACAGCGGAGAACGCCAAGTTGATTGCCTCCGTCGCACACTTAGGAGCTATTGAGGATAAGAGCGCCGATGCAGCGACCTCTACAAGCCTCGCATTGTCAGCCCCTCTGAAACTTGCCGAAAACCTCGCCGCGCGCCCATGACCGTCATGCGAAAGCCGCAGGATCAACGAATCGCACCTCTGAAGGGGGTGCGCCCATGAATATCATGGATAGGCTTTCCCGCATCCTCGGCCGGAGTCCGAAGGCGACGATCGAATCGGAAAGTCAGTTGATCGACCCTGTTGAGGCTCGCTTGATTGTGGACGTGAGGCCTGAGTGGCTTGCCGAGGGCCATGGTTCCGCCGCGCAACTGCCGTCGTCGCTTCCTGCGAGGTCGCCGGAGCCCCAAACGGTCGTCGGACACGAGGATTTCTCACAGATCGAGATTATCACGGTCAGGGCCGATGCAGTTCCAGAAAATCGTTTCACCTTGGCACGGCAGACGGAACTTGATGACACAATTGACGAGCTGGATGATCTCCTGAGTTTCGAGGCCGAGGAAGAACCACAGGATTTCTTCGACAACACCGAGGGCGAAACCGCTTCGGGGATATTTGTCGCACTCGTCAAGTCGGCACCTACGGTTTCGGAGGACGAGAACGGGGATTGGGATCTCGACCTCTCGCCGGCAAATATTGCCGGAGAGGGCATCGGCTCCAGCGCCGCAATAGCCGCCGATCACGGTGCAGAGAATGACTTCCTGAAGGTTCGCAACCGCGGTCGGCAATCAGTCAGACGCGCTGTCGTTCAAATCGGCACTCGGCTGTCGATTGATCGGGAAATCTGCATCAGCTGGGCAGAGGACACTCTGGCGAAGGGATGGTGCTCCTTCGATGACGTCGACCGCTTGATCGCTCATTGTGAAGGAAATGGTGATCTCGAGGAACTACGCATCAATCTCCAGCGCAACTTGGAAGCTGCCGGTTTCGACCTCGATCAGGCGAACGGGCATGATGCCGGGCTCTGGGACGCCAGATCGGGCGTATCGTCTGATGGCCTGGCTGACGCGATCGAGGCTGCCCTCACGCGTGCGACGCGGCTGCCCGGGAGACAGCGCTTCGTAATGGACAAGTCGGACGAGCTGCAACTGCTAGAGCCCATGATGCGGGCAAAGCAGGAGCTCCTGTTGGGGATACTTGCCTCCGAAGCTGCTGTCCAAGCGATTCTCGATGCAGTCAACAGCATCTGCGCCGGGTCGCGAGATCCCGGTTCAGTTTCGCTAAGGAACATCGCTCCTTCGCGCCCGGACCACACGGAGACGGCCGAAGTCGTGGCCGCTGCGGAAGTCCTGAAGTCCTGGCAGACCAACGGCCGTGTGATGGACGGGAAACGGCGAAGAGAAGCACTCGCGGCGCTCGAGTCACTCGATCTCTCTCTGGTATTTCACAAGGAGCTGGTCCGCAGACTGGAGCAGAACCCAGTGAGCCGGGACCAAGCAGTCCATTTGGATGCACAGATTCGGGTCTTCGAATCCGCCACCGAGCACCTTATCCGTGAGCATCTGCCTTACGTGCGGCGCTTTGCATCACGAAACGTGGAGGAAAGCGAAGAGCCAGAGGACGTCTTCCAGGTGGCGTTCATGGGGCTGCAGCGATCCACACGACGCTTTGATCCAGAGCGCGGCTATCGCTTCCTTGTTTATGCTACCTACTGGATGCGGCAGGCCATCACACGATGGCGCGCTGACGAAGGTGCAGCAATCCGTGTCCCTGTGCACCGGAACGAGAAAATCGCCAAGCTTGATCGCGCCATGGACAAGCTCGACGTCCGGGTTGACCGCGCTGTTTCCGACAATGAGCTTGCTTTGGAGCTGCAATGGACAGCGGACGAAGTGCGGCAGTTCCGCAGAATTCCTCGAGAGGTCGAGTATCCCGATAACATTGACGACTGGGATGATCTGCTGCCAGAGCAGGAGGAAGCGAGTGTCTTCGATCAGGCCGAGACTAAAAGGATTGTCGCGGACGCCTTGGCTGAATTGCAGGAGCGTCAGGCTGATGTGATCCGGATGCGCTTCGGGATCGGGCGCGACGCCGAAATGACCCTCGAAGAAATCGGTCAGCTCTATGGGGTGACACGCGAGCGCATTCGTCAGATTGAGGCGAAAGGCTTAAGAATATTGAGGCACCCCAATCGACTGGGGCAATTTAAGGTATTGCTGGAAAGATGACGGCATGGGTGTAAGAAATGCTCCTCCTCATGCCGGTTCGATGCTCGAGTCCCTTCGGGGACTCGGCTACGCGACTCCTACTGCACTTGCCGATTTGGTCGACAATTCTATCGCCGCGAACTCGAGGGAGGTCGCCATCCATCTCGAATGGGCCGGCCCGGAGAGTTGGGTACGGATCGTTGACGACGGCGACGGCATGGATGACGCAGCTCTGGAGGCCGGCATGCGGCTCGGCGCACGCGATCCGAGGGCTGAACGCGCCGCCAGCGACCTAGGCCGGTTCGGGCTGGGACTGAAGACCGCGAGTTTCTCGCAGGCCCGGCGACTGACCGTAGCCAGTCGCCGGAATCGTGCGCCCATTGTTTGCCTGCGCTGGGACCTTGATCTCATTGGCAAAGAGCGAGACGCTGAATGGCCGCTCTTTGAAGGGCCTTCGCCAGGATCAGAGAGTCTGCTTGCGCCGCTCGACCAGATGGAGCACGGCACCGTCGTCCTGTGGGAAAAGCTCGACCGTGTGGTAACTGATGGGTTTGCCGCCTCCGACATGATCGAACTCGCCGATCGTGTCGAGGCGCATCTTGCGATGACCTTTCATCGCCTCCTGGACGGACCGCAACCCGAGCTTCGCCTCCTTCTCAATGGTAGCCTTGTGAAGCCATGGGATCCTTACCTGATGGGACATCCCGGCAAGGCGCTTGAAAGTCCCGAGTATCGCATCCTCCACACCACGGGCGTGACGGTTCAATGCCATGTCCTTCCGCATCGCGACATGCTCAAGCCCGCCGAACAGGAAGTTGCCGCTGGGCCTGGCGGATGGACGCAGCAAGAGGGCTTCTATGTCTACCGCAATAAGCGTCTGCTTCTTGCTGGGGGCTGGTTGGGTTTGGGGAATGGCGGCAAGCCGTGGCCGCGCGATGAAGCCCACAGGCTTGCTCGCATCCGGCTCGACGTACCGAATAGCGCGGACGCCGAGTGGAAGATCAATGTCCTGAAATCGACCGCTAGTCCGCCGGTACGACTGCGATCTCAGCTTCACCGGCTGGCAACGGAAACGCGCGACACAGCTAAGCGAGTTTTCGCTCACCGGGGGCACATCACGCCGGTTTCGGGGATGCGCTCGAACGCCGTAGCAGAGGCTTGGCAGGTGCGTCGGTCGGCACAAGGCACATCCTATCGGATTGCTCGTGACCACGACCTCGTCGCCTCGATCCTAACTCGCGCCGCTTCGCTCAAGCCCGACATACTCGCTCTTCTCAGGCTCATCGAGGAGACAGTCCCCGTTCAGCGCATCTGGCTGGATACGGCGGAAGACAAAGAGACGCCGAGGACGGGTTTTGCCGGGGCACCCAACAACGAAGTGATGGAGACATTGTCTTCGATGTTTGAAGCACTCGTGAAGTTTCGCGGGCTCAGCCCGACCGAGGCGCGCGAACGGCTCAGTCGCACTCCCCCATTCGACCGGCACCTCGAATTGATTGCAGCCCTTGAAGTGAAAGACATCACATGACGATTTCGAACCAGAAGGCTTTCGATTCAATTCTCTCCATGGCGCAGAACATGCTCCGCCTCGCATCGGAGCGCGCTCAGAGTCCTGTCACACCAGAAATGATCGAAAAGGAGCTGACCAAGCTAGGGATCATGATGGAGGACGATTTTGCCCTTGTCGATCGGAACTCGCTTGTTGATGAACTGATCCGCCGATCAAGCCGCACCGTGGGTGAAAACGCTACCCTGTCGAGCGGTGAGGACCATGTCGCTTGGCTCGATGCGGAAAGGAAGAAGGGCTGGACGTACTGGCAGCGCTACTCGGAGTACATGGAGGTGCGCATCCCGTGGACAGCTCTCGACGCCCTTGATGCCGCTACGGATGAAGTCCTGTCACAACTCGAGGACCCGACCCGGGAAGGCGCATGGGATCGCCGCGGACTGGTCGTGGGCCACGTTCAGTCCGGAAAGACCGGTAACTACACCGGATTGATCTGCAAGGCCGCCGACGCCGGTTACAAGATCATCATCGTCCTCGCCGGTCTGCACAACAACCTCAGAGCCCAGACCCAGATTCGCCTCGACGAGGGCTTCCTCGGCTTTGCCACCATCGCTGACGCTGACGAGCTTCCCGCAGTTGGGGTGGGTTTGATCGACAAGGACACGTCCGTCCGTCCCAACGCTGCAACTAACCGGAGCGACTCTGGCGACTTCAACACGGCCATAGCTGCAAAGATGAACATCAGCCCCGAACAGCGGCCATGGCTATTCGTCGTCAAGAAGAACAAGACGATCCTAAAACGTCTATTGCACTGGATTCGCAACAGAGTTGCGGACCGGGTCGATCCGACTACCGGCTACAAATACGTAACGAATTTACCGCTTTTGATCATTGACGACGAGTCAGATCACGGTTCTGTCGATACTGGAGAGACTGTGCTCGACGCTGATGGAAAAGTGAATGATGAGCACAATCCTAAGGCGATCAATCGCCTCATCCGCTATATTTTGCATCATTTCACCCGAAAAGCCTACGTCGGGTACACTGCAACTCCATTCGCGAATATCTTCATCCACGACAAAGGTGCCACTGCAAAGCAAGGGCCTGACCTGTTCCCCGCCGCCTTCATTACTAACCTCGCGGCGCCATCTAATTATGTCGGGCCAGGGCGTGTGTTCGGATCGGCCTCCAGCACTCCAGACGATTTGCCCCTCTTGCGCCCCCTGTTGGACGAGGAGTTTCAGCCGTGGATGCCGAGCAAAACGACCACATCTCCGGAGGTAAAGCCGCACAAGAACGGACATCGTCCTCGTTGGCAAGGAGAGGACCGCGTGCCCGATTCGCTTGCCGAAGCGATCCGGTCCTTCGTGTATGCCTGCGCGGTGCGGAAGCTGCGCGGACAGGGGAACAAGCACTCTTCAATGCTCATCCACGTGACCCGCTTCACCTCGGTTCAGAGCGAGGTCGTCAACCAGGTAGCCGAGTACGTGCGGGATCTAAAGGGCCGCTACACCCGCGGAATCGAGCTTGCGCACCTCGAGGGGGGCATGCGCAAGGAGTATGAAGAAACCTTCCTGACTGGCATGCAGGGGATCCGCGCCGCCCTCGTCGAAGGGGAAACGCTGGAGGACTTCTCTTGGTCAGATATTCGTGCCGTCATCCCCGACGTCCTGTCGGACATTCGCGTGCGGGAGATCAACGGCACGGCGAAGGACGCACTCGATTATGCCGAGAACGATGGCACCGGTCTGAAGGTGATCGCCATCGGCGGCGACAAGCTGGCGCGTGGGCTCACGCTCGAAGGTCTTTGCACGAGCTACTTCCTTCGAACCGCACGCATGTACGACACTCTCATGCAGATGGGTCGGTGGTTCGGTTACCGCGATGGATACCTCGATGTCTGTCGCCTCTACACGTCGCAGGAAATGGTGGAGTGGTTCGGCCATATCGCCGATGCCGCTGAAGAGCTACGTCAGGAGTTCGACAACATGGTCGCGGTTGGCGCCACGCCCAAGCAGTTCGGGCTGCGCGTGAAATCCCATTCAGTGCTGACCGTAACTTCGCGGGCCAAGATGCGGAACGCTCGCGCGATGCAGTTGACCTATTCGGGCGATCTGCTGCAAACCATAGTGTTTCCCAACCGCAAGGATGACATCGCGGCGAACTTCAAGGCAGCTGATCGCTTCATCGACACACTTGGCCCATCGACGGACCTGAACCACCAGCTGTTCGTGCCTGATGGTCAGAAGTGGAACGGTCACCTTTGGCGCAATGTGCCAGCCCTGAGCGTCATCTCGTTCCTTCGGGAATACAGGACCCATCCAGCCAGCTTCCGGATCATGAGCCCGCTGATCGCGGACTTCATCGAGGAGATGAACAGGGATGGTGAGCTAACGAGCTGGACGGTTGCGTTGATCGGAAAGGACAGCGGGCCGGACGACAAACACCGCACGGTGGGCGGTTGTTCGGTCAACATGCTCCAGCGCAAACGTACGACTGAACATGCGGATCGATATTCGATCAAGACCCTGATCTCGCCTCGCGATCAGGCCATCGATCTCACTGAAGCAGAATGGAAGGCTGCGCTCGAGCTGAGTCTGAAGACTTGGCGCAATGACACGGAGCGAAATGAAGGCAAGGAACCGCCGTCCGAGCCGCGAGGTCCGCAGATCCGCCATGTTCTCGGAGAAGGCTTCGCCGAAGCAGGCATTCCGGCTCGCCAAGAACGGGGCCTGCTAATGCTCTATCTGCTCGATCCCGAGCGTGCCGGTGTCAATGAGTTGAAGGATGCCGACCCCGTCGTCGCGTGGGCGATCAGTTTTCCGTCGAGCACTTCCGAGAGAAGGGTCTCCAACTCGAGGTACATCGCCAACAGCGTATTGTGGGGAGGCCTTAATGAGTGGGTGGACTGAAGTCGGGCTCGCTCGTGCATGGCGAGCGCTCGCACGCCAGGAATCTGGAGAAGACTGGCGATTTGTCCACCTCACCGGAGTGGGTGCTGTCTCGGTCGAGGCGGGTTGTCACTTTCCCCTCGGGCGTGAAGCGCTGATCGTCTCTTTTCCAGGATCATGGCCGGTCAACCCGGCACGGCTGCCCGAAGGCAAGGGCTTCGACGTCTCTCGCATCGAAGGTCCGAACATATTCGCCGGGATGACGGCCATAGCCCTCGTGAGGCGGCCTGAAGGATCGCCGGACATCTTCGCCATCATGGTCGTCGACATGTTGAGGACCCTAGAGGTCACAGCCGATAACGCGAGCCGCGACGTGATGGAGGCCTTCCTTGAGCGGGTCAGGGAGTGGCAGGCGTTCATGGCTCGAACGCACCGCCCACTCTCGGCCGATTCGCAGATCGGCCTGCTCGGCGAGCTGTGGATGCTCAAACTGCTCACGGACACTTCCCTCGGCGCCGGCGCACTAGACTGCTGGCATGGACCGTTGCGGGCCGCACAGGACTTCCACGTTCGAGGTGGCGCCATTGAGGTGAAGAGCACGATTCGGACCGGCAGCTTCCTTGCGCGAATCAACAGCATTGAACAGCTAGATGGGGACAGGGCGCCGATCTTGCTCTGCGCCTTCCGCTTCGAGGAAAACACGGACGGGATCTCGCTCGTCGGTCTCGTGTCCGAACTCCGTGAGAGGTTCGAACTGGCCGGAAAGCAACGCGGATTCGAGGCGCTGCTCATGGTGATGGGGTACCTCGACGAACATGCAGCGCTCTACGGGCGAACGTTGACATTGAAGGATGCCAGAGCACTCCGCGTGGAGGGTGATATGCCGCGCCTCACACGCGCCGCGCTGCCAGCTGCCATCCGCTCTGCTGCCTATGTGCTCGACCTTGATGCCCTCGAAGTCCCCTCAATCGGACTTCCGGATCTGATCAACGAATTTGGACTGGATTGATATGAGCCTTGAGGAATTTCACCGCAACTTCCGATCCGACCTGCAAACGACCATAGCGGACCGCGTTGAGGCTGGCGAAGGCCCCTTTCCTTCGGAGGAACTTGTCTTTGCGGAAAAGGTAATGGAGCACGTCGCGGACACCGGGATCTGTGACGAGCCGACTGTCTGCCACTGGAACGGCAAGGTCGGCAACGCGAAGCTTCGCATCACTGGCTATGCCCTTAGCTCCGATGAAACAGCCCTAGACCTGTTCGTGACCTACTACTTTGGCGCTGACCGACTGCAGGAGCTGGCTGACTCTGATGCCACAGCCACTGCCAGTGAAGGCGTGCGTTTTCTATTCCGCGCGGCGAGCGGAAATCTCGATGCGAAGATAGATCCTACTCATCCGGTCCGGGATTTGGTCGCGACAATCCGGACCCGCTGGAGCGATATCGACCGCCTTCGGGTGTTCGTGATGACTGATGGCAAGACCAGGACCAAACGCTTCTCGAACAAAGAGGTCCACGGCAAGATGGTAGCCGTCGAGGCCATGGACATGGAGAGGCTCTTCCGTCACACCGACGGCAAGCCTCGAGATGAGCTCGCCCTCAGCTTTGTCCAGTCAATCGGCCGGCCGCTCCCCTGCGTCCATGTCCCGGATCCTGATGCTGACTATGAATACGCCCTGACTGCAATTCCAGGGCAGGTCATCCGCGATCTCTATCTGCGTTTTGGCACTCGTCTGCTTGAAGCTAATGTGCGGACGTTCCTCGGAGCAAAGCGCGCGGTAAACAAGGGAATCGTCGAAACGCTACGTAAGGAACCGGAGCATTTCCTTGCGTTCAACAACGGACTTGTCCTTGTCTGTGACGAAGCGGCGTTCGAGCGGTCTGACGACGGGAATTTGGGTCTTTCGTTTTTGAAAGGTCTGCAGATCGTGAACGGCGGCCAGACGACCTCGACCATCTATTTCGCGTCCCGTGACGACCGGACCATCGATCTGAGCCATGTGATGGTTCCGGCAAAGGTCATCATTCTCAAAGGGTCGCAGGATGAAGCACGTGAACGGCTGATCAGCAATGTCTCCCGCTATGCGAACAGTCAGAACGCTGTGAAGATGTCCGACCTGTCGGCAAATCGTCCGTTCCATGTCCAGCTTGAGAAACTGGCAAACGAGACTTGGTGCCCCGACGGCGCAACGCGGTGGTTTTATGAGCGTGCAGCTGGCGCATACAATGTGATGTTGTTGAGAGACGGCAACACCCCGGCAAAGCGTAGGAAGTTGCAGGAGATGATCCCGCCGAAGCGGAAGCTGGCCAAGAACGACATTGCGAAGTACCACGAAGCATGGCGCGGGAAGCCTAACCAGGTCGCAATGGCAGGCGAGAAGAATTTTGCAGCATTCATGACTGCCCTTGACGATGATCCAACTATCGTCCCGAATCAGCTCGATGCCCGCTGGTATCGGGCGATGATCGCCAAGGTCATCTTGTTCAAGGCTATCGAAAGCATGATCAAGACGAAAGAGGCAAAGGAAGTATTCCGCCAAGGATGGGTAAACATCGCGACGTACGTGGTGGCGGTTGTCGCTGACCGACTGGGAGACAGTCTCGACCTCGAGCAGATATGGATGCGACAGGGGATTTCGGGCGGTTTACGTGACCTGCTTTGGGACTGGGCCGTGGTCGTGAACTCGGAGTTCAACCGGATCGCCCCGGGTCAGCAGGTTTCCGAAGTCGCTAAGCGACCTGATACTTGGAACAAGATCAAGAGTGCCGATTATCCAATGGGAATTGAAAAGATCAGCGAATGTAACGCAGCGTGATAGACCAAGTTCCCCATTATAAGTGCGCCAAGGCAACGCCCCACACTTCTTCGGAGAGTCTTTTGCATGTGGCAGTTTATAAGATCCTTGACTGCTAAGAGAGGGGCGTCAAACAAAGCGGTATTACCCGTGTGCAGTGAAGCCACGGAATCGCCAAATGTGGCGACGTCGATGGCTGGCATCCAGAAACAATCGGAACCAAAACATCGCGGGGATATCGCTTCCGATCATTTGGGACGGCTGCTGAGTGTTAGCAGGGGGGGCGAAAGTGTTGCGAACATTCTGACGGAAAAAGAATTCCCCTCGTTGGGATTTCAGCCAGAAACATCTGCGGAAGAGTATTTTCTCGGTCATGGCGGACAGATCGCCGCAGGAGAATTCCTTCCCGTAAGTGACACTATTCCCCCTGAAGATGAGCGGGAATGGGAGCTGGATGAGATGTTCGAAGTTTCCGAAACAAACGCTGACTTATCTTCAATTTTCCACAAATCCGAGGATGCTTCTAAGCCTGCATGCTCCTCATCTATTCGGCATGGGCCGCTTCCATCATTTGCCGCGCGCGGCGAAGAAGCAGCAGCCTTGAAGGCTTCAATCGGCGGGGATGCAGCGAATCTGGGACTCGACGATACCTTGGCTGCAATAGGGCTTGCTTGCCGTCTCGGCATGCCGGTGGTGATGGCCGGACAGGGTCTCCTTGATGAGAGCTGCAATCTTGAAGCGTTGGAGTACGTTGTATCGACGCTAGGTTCGCGCAACTCAGCGGGGAATTTTGTTCACGCTCTGGTCGTCAGTCCAGTCTTGTCCGCGGAAGAAGTGATGTCAACCAAGACTGGCCGCACATGGCTGGCAAGCATTATTAGAAAAGAACAACTTCTTGTCAGCTACCGCCCGATCCGTGGGGCTACTTCGTGTGAGGATCTAGCGGATCGCGCTAGGGCGATGCCGATCGATGCCCAGACCATTATATCTAAGCAAAGGGGACTGGAAGGACGCTTCTAAACCTGCTGGGACCAGACGACTGGGTGCTCTTGAGTGAATTTCCGGCCAAGAGCGACTTCAGTATCAAATGCGCGATCTGCCTAGCCAAGAACGGCGGCACTGCATTTCCAACCTGAACATACTGTTGCGTGCGATTTCCCAAGAACAGATAGTCGTCCGGGAAGGTCTGCAAACGGGCAGCTTCGCGCACCGTAAGGCTCCGACACTGCATCGGGTCAGGATGGATGAAGTAATGTCCATCCTTGGAGATGTGGCTTGTTATTGTGGTCGATGCATCGTCTGTCAACTGAACCCGGAAGCGGTCGTTGAAGACGCCACTGTGCCAGTTGCGGTGTTCCGGGCTGAGTGCGAGAGGGAAGTCGGCGGCTTTTGGGCTGTAGTGGTGCACAGACCCAAACACTGCGGCAAAGAGGTAGCGCCCGAGATCCGAGGACATGTGTTCGCGGGTCTCGTGCTGCGCAACGGCGCGCAGTTCCGGCCGCTCGATCCAGCGCAGCAGTTCGTCGTTTGAACTAGCATAACCTTCCATCAGGCGTGACGCAGCGCGAAGGTTCGGCGCTTTCTCATTCGTTCGACGCGCCACAGACAAGAACGCGCTATGGAGCTTGCTGTCGTTCTGTTCTTTATAGATTCCTGCGAGTCGTGTCGCTGCCTCGACAACCTCGCAGCGCCATGCCGATGCACTGTCCTGACCGCGGCTGATACCGCTGCGCAGGGCGGGCATTGTCCCGATGGCGTCGCTGACCGTCCGCTCCATGCCGGAGACGGCGATTTCGGAACCCGTGGCACTGCCCGCAAGGTCGGACCGGATGCCGACGATGATCACCCTGTGGCGCCGCTGCGGAACTCCGAATTCCTCCGCGCGCACGATGAAATCCGACGGCTGGTTCGCCTCCTGCAGGCTGGCCATCCCATCCTCGACCCGGATCGCGCGCAGTTCGTAGTGATGGCCGTGACCGGTGCCAAGCGAGGACAGGTCCTCCATCAGCATCTCGAAGACGAGGCGGCTTTCGACCGTGGAGGAGAGCATGCCCTTGACGTTTTCCATCACGAAGGCGGCGGGACGAAGCCTGTCGAGCACCCGGATGTATTCGCGGAACAGGTAGTGTCGCTCATCTGCCTCGGGCACATAGCCCACCTTTCCCTTAGCCCGGGCGCGCCCCACAAGCGAATAGGCTTGGCAGGGCGGGCCGCCTATAAGGATCGTGTCGTCATAGCTTCTCCGGAGCTTTGCAATGGCGCAATCGATTGCCTCTGTAGCCGCTTTGGTTCCGAGTTCGAGCCCTCGCGCTTCTTCTGTCGCAACGCGCCACGCTTCAGCATCGACGGTAGACCAATCCAGTTCGGGGATTAGCCCTGCATGGAAATCGATAAACTGGTCAGGCAAGGAACCATGGCGCGTCCGGTATTCACGTAGAAATGCGCGCAGGCTCAACGTGCGATGGGCCGATTTTTCCTTCTCGACGGAGATTCCGATCTGAAATGGACGATGTCCTTCATCAACGAGCGAGGCAAAGCCCTCGCCAAGTCCTCCTGGACCGGCAAACAGATCGACAACTCCAAAAGTGGCAGGCAATTCAGGCTCCACGAAAAATATTCAGTCGGTGTATACCAGGTTCTGCAACAAAGACCAGGTGGCATGTGACGGACATCGTAGATAAGCAAACGCGCTCTCGGATGATGGCCGGGATCAGAGGGAAAGACACAAAGCCTGAACTAATCCTTCGTCGGGCGTTACATGCACGTGGATACCGATTCCGGCTGCATTCGAAAAATGTTCCCGGTCGACCTGACTTGGTGTTTCCGAAACATCGGGCGGTTGTTTTTGTGCATGGTTGCTTTTGGCATCGACATGCGAATTGCCGTTTTGCGACTACGCCGTCGACGCGCCCGGAGTTCTGGCAGAAGAAGTTCGAGTCCAATGTGGCACGGGACAGCGCCGTAGCTGCCACACTCCGAGGCCGCGGATGGCGAGTGGCAACGGTGTGGGAGTGCGCGCTGCGCAAGCCTGACACGATTCAAGCGGCAGCGGACCGTGTGTCGCTCTGGCTTCTATCGGGCGAGATGCAGATCGAAGTCGGTGAACGCGAGACACATTCTCACGCAAATGACGGTTGCGTATACTGATTTGCGAGGCCCGTGTTATGACGCGGTGGCATTGTGGCAAGTTTTTCCCGAACGATTAATTCCCAACAGGTAGAATATGGAGGGCGAAGAGCAAGGATAGGGCTTCTTTGAAAGCGTCAGCACCTAATAACTTGTTTACTTGCCTCTCTTCGGATCTGCTCTTACCCAACGGTTCCACTAAACACCCATCTCTCTCCTCACCCTTCTCTGAAGCCCAGCCAGCGCCCGCTCCACCATCCTTGTCAGCTCTTCGTACGCGACCATCGTTCCGTACGCGCCGGCGCCGGCTCTCATCTTGGGCGGCATCTTGCTTGCGCTCGTTCTGTGCCACCTTCTGATGTTTGGCATTGCCAGCGCTCGCAGCTTTTCTCGCGCATCTTCGCGGATCTGCAGCCCCAGCACGCCTGCGTTCAGAAACCTTTCCCTTCGGTATTCCTCGACCTTCCGCTTGACTGCCGCTGATCCTGGGCGAGCACTCCCCGGCCGGACGATCGCGAAAGTCGGCTTCATGAACTGGAAGAAGCCTTTCTGCAGGCGCGTGATCATCAGTGTTCCAAGGTCGTTGAAGTTTTCCAATCCGATTTCCCGGCAGCCTTCCTGTCCAAGCGTAACCTCGATCCGGATACGCTTCTTGTCATCAGGTAGCTCATCCCGGGTGCCTGCAGCATTGTTCTGCCTGTCCAGGACCTTGTTCTGGATGCGCCAGAAAGCACGGGGGGCGTCTCGTTCGCCGACATAGTAGGTGGAGTCGTAGAGCGCTGGACGGTCGATGCCCGGCGTCATGCGGTCTCCTATGTCGAGGCTCTCATCGCTTTCGTTGCGACCGATGATGTAGTCTGTTTTTTTTAAGCTGCCTGGCATGAACCGCGGCCACATCCTGTTGCTCTTCAACACACGGGTGGTTGGATAGAAATGCCGGACGAGCACACCATGCATCCGCGCTCGAGCTTCCTCACTCGCCTTGACTGGGTAGAAGTCGATGCTGATTTCGGTCCCACTGATTTGGGCAGGCGCAACGAAGCCATACACGCTCTCGAAATCTTCCAGCACCTTCCGGACAGTTCCAAGATCTGGCTCCTGGACACGCAGCTTGTATCGAGTAGCCGTCTTGCCCTCACCAGGGTCCAGAGCCTCGGGATACTCCTTCCGGCCGGTGAGCTTTTCGATACGATCGTTCAAGTGCCAATGCTGCGTGCGCCGAGACAGCTCGAAATGGACGTCTACCCAATCGATCACAGCGCGGCACTGGTAGGCTTCGAGGTCAATCTGCGGGGCGAGAGTCGTCCGACTCACCAAGCGCGCCTGTGAGCTCCTGAGAGTCATTTCGGTATATGTCAGTGTGACCGGATCTTCGAGCTCTCTATTTCGATACAGAATGACATCATGCGGCAAGGGCGGTCTCCATAATTACATGGGCATCTGACCAGCCATCGGTTCGGCATCGGTGCCATGGAATGAATGGATTGCCTAAGCGGATTCGAGAGAATGGAAAAGTCCGCTTTCGCGAGTCGCTCGACCTCACCGGAGCTGGGGTAGAGGCCTGTAATCGCTCACTGTTGCCTAAAAGCCTCGACTTTCGATGCGCTTGCGCCAGCGGATCGCTATAAGTGCCGCCAAGCTCACAGCAAGAGACGGAAACTGGCGATGAACGATCAATCGATGGCGAAGGAAAACAACAACGTATCGGGAAAGACTGGTGATCTCTTCTTAAGCCAACAAGGACGCCGACTGTCCGGCGATCCCTGAAGCTCAAGAAGGAGATTTATCATGAGCAATGCCCCCGTAATCCCGTCGATGAATATGGCCAACTTCTGCCTGCCGTATCCGGACGAGCTTGCGAAGGAATTCGGTGCGTCCGGCCTCGTCATGTCAATCCGTCGGCTCTACGAACTCCTCGCCAAGGAGGCTGATGACAAGGATCCTGTACAGGCTGCTCTTTTGCGCAAGGCTGCGGGGCATTATCACGACACCTATCCGAGTGGAGATGTTATCATTCGCGATAGTCTGACGAACATCGTCGTCGAGGAAGATGATTGGGACGAGTTGACGGACGAGCAGAAGATCTTCCGTGGGAACGTCAATGCCGCGATCGCGAACGTCGACCGCATCCGTTACGAGTTGGAGATGCGGACTGACAGCTACGATGACGCTGACGACGTCACCCGGGTCCGGCGTGCACTTTCAGAAATCTCGCTGTAACTGATTTCGGGCTGGCCGGTCTTCCAACCGGCCAGAACCCATAGGAGGACAGACGCGGCAAATCGCATCAAGACAGAGAAGGTTTTCTGCGCCAATGCTCCTCTGAATTCCCGCAAGTATATAGCGGTCGATCTCAGCAGCGCAGCCATAGTCCCTGCGCCAATGCTGGCTACTAACAATCTCGAGCTCTTCCTAATCACAACTAAAGCCGTATCCGACCGGACCGGTGAATATGTTTTCGGCTTGGCCTGGTAAGGGCCTTCCATAAGCGTGTAGTCCGCTCTGGACGGGTCCGCGTTCCATCCCTCAAAGCTATCGGTTGAAGCAGTCCCGTTTTCACGACGAATGCATGCCGGTCATCAAGGCGTTGAAGCGCAGTGACCTTTACGTTTTTCCGAAAACCGCGAAGAATGTCATTTTCGTCAAGTTTGCGGAAAGTTCTGTCAAGGTTGCGCCGGGAAATGCAGGGTTCTTCACCAGTCGCACCTTTACATTTTCAGCCCACGAATAGCTATTTTTACGGAATTTGCGCTCGATATCTTTACCTATGTAAAGGTCAAGTCGATTGTATGTAAAGGTCGCTATGCAACCAAAAGGAGCAATTCGCTCGTCGGCTGAGGAGGATAGAGCGCCCAGAGCTTGCCGAGACGGAAGGCATCCCCGTCGCGCAAAGGGGCTTTATCTAGGACTTCGTGCTTGGTGTGTTGGCGCTGGTCTAACGCCCGAAAGCTATCTTCCCAAGTAATGAGGCTGTTGTGGCGAAATCTGTGGAAAAGCTACTTAAGTAAATACTTACTTTCGTATCAATCGCCCGCACATCATACTACATAGATGTCCTCTTTACTGGAGGGCAACATGGCGAAATTCCCTTTGGCGGCCATCGAGCAGCACATCCGACATCATCATCCGGGCTGCCCCGATTTCGCTGTTTCGTATTTCGCCAGCGAAATAGCCGGGAGAGACTGGCGAGATGCTCCATTGGGCCAGGCTGTTGGCATCACCATGCAGACTTACCTCCGGCATGAGATGACGGATTACGATACATTGCTGCTGCATGGGATGGATAGGGCGGAAGCACGTAAGCGCGTACAGCCCCGAATTACAGCGATGATCAACAGCTGGCGCAAGAAACGAAAGCGTCCGGCCGATCCCACTAGTTCAGAGACCGCAGGCCATACGAAATTGACCCCAGTGCCAGAGAAGGACCAAGCATTGATGTCCAAGGACGTCGCAGCGGAACATACAGAGACTACCGACAATATGCACCCCGAGAGGCGCGTCGGCATGACCTTCAACATGGAGCGCGACTGGCACACAAAGTTCAAAATGACAGCGGTCTCACTCGGTATGGATATGCACCAACTCCTCATCGAAAGTTTCGCTGCGTGGGAGCGTGAACATAAGTAGGTATTTTCAGGACATGATAGCGTATATGTTGCTCAACATATAATAGAATTAACGAATATCAATCGCAATAGAGAATTTACACTGCGAAAATACCTGCTGACGTCGCGTATTTGCCATGATGGGATAGCAGTATCCCCAATAAGCTCTCGCTATAATGTAATTTGCGCACAATAGCAGGAGTAAAAATAATGAGAATCGGTGAAAACGAAATTGGCGCCTTCTTGGCGGAAAGGCTTTCGGAAACTGCCAATGTTGTAGGCGAAGGCAGCTTTCTGAATAGCAAGATTTTTGAGGTAATCCTTCGAGGCGACGCGAGGCTTCCCCTTGATCGGGTCGAAGAGGTCGCCTTGACGCTGGGCTGTGACGCACGACAGCTCTTCCGCTTGGCAATGCGTCAGTTCTATGATGAGGAGTCAATTTGCCTTTTCGAGCGGATGCTCGGCACGCCGATAACGAATGAGGAGCAGAAGTGGCTCAACGTAATACGGTCGGCGGCGGAGGGTCCGGTCTCCGAACCGAGCGCGACCGCCAAGCGTCTCGTGCGGGCATTGGCTAAGCCCCAGGTCGCGGCTTAGACGCTTGTCAGCTCTGGGTGGGGAGTGGACGACCGATCCCTAGGATCGCTGCCATACCCCATCCCCGTCTAAGCAAGTGATTGTGCGGGCTTCCTAGCGCCGGCTTCATTGGCATCTGAGGGTAGACAGCGCTGTAAGCTATCACGTCATGTCGGTGCGATCACGGATTATGCCTTGGCAGAGTGGCAAGCAATTCTTGGCGTTGGCACCACCGTTCCAAGCCAAACAGTGGCGAGTAGTTTCCGCTGGAGAAGCGCAGATAACTCGAAGCTGCAAAGACCTATCTGTGGCTGGATTTATTAAGGGGTGTGCGTCAGGATTGTGGTCTAAAGGGGCGAGGGGATTCGGTGACCGACCGCGACGATTCGATGACTACTTCCAAGTCAAACCGTATTCGCCGGTGTCCGGAGGCGGTGCATGACCGACGGTTCTAAGCCGGAAGGGCGCAAGCCGAAGGCGTTCGACCTTCTGGCCTCAGTCGCGGCCTTCGCCCGGGAGAAAGGGATCGCGCTCAACGACCCCTTGCTCGCAGCGCGGTTCATCGCTGACGCGGAGCCAAGATTGAAGGCGGCGTTGTCGGACCCAACGCTCATCCATGGCTCGCGAACAGAACACCTTTTCGAGGCGACCGTGTTGAGCCTGGGCAAATTCCGGCTGCTGAAGACGGAGGATGTTGGCCGCGTACATGCCGCGGACACCTGCCGAGCACCCGATTTCCGCGTCGTTCTCGAGGGTGGGGAGCAGTGGCTAATCGAGGTCAAGAACGTCCGCTGCAAGGACCCGTTTAAGCAGGAAACGCGGATGTCCGCGGCCTACCTGGCCTCACTCCAGTCCTATGCAGACATGGTCGGCGCACCCCTGAAGCTGGCGATATTCTGGTCGCTCTGGAACATCTGGACCGTGATCTCGCCGGATCGATTTCGCCGCCCGAGGGGCGGGCTCCGCATCACCATGCAGGAGGCCCTTGCTGCGAACGAATCGGTAAGGCTCGGCGAAATCACCATTATGACTAGGCCGCCGTTGAGGCTGGTGCTGGGTGCTGCGGTTGATATGCCGCGATCGCTGAGCCCCGAGGGGATGGCTCAATTCACCATCGGCGCCGCGAAGCTCTTTAGCGGGGATGTCGAGTTGATCGATGTCAAGGATCGCAAGCTGGCGGAAGTGCTTTTCTTTTACGGGGAGTGGCCCGCCTACGGTCCTTTCGCGTTGATGGACGACGGCGAGTTTGCGGGCGTCGAGTTCATCGCGAAACCAGAAGAGCCGTCCGATCAGGGGTTCGACGGCATTGGCTGGGCCAGTCGCATTTTCAGCCGCTTCTACGCCATGCAGACCATCGAAGGGGATCAGGTGATCCAGCTCCACGGCGAAGCCGCGCCTGAGTGGTTCGCCCCGCTCACCAACTGGGACTTCAAGAACAGCAAGCTTCCGCTCTGGTTGGGACGGGTTCAGCCATCTGCCACCGCTCCGTTGGGAAGAGGCCCCGGTGTCGGAGACGCCGAGTCCCAACCCGTCGCATAGCAAGGGAATAATTTATAAGCATTTGTGGGGGGGGGACGGTGCAAATCGCAAAGCTAGAGATCGAGAATTTCCGCGGCATCCGAGAAGGCGTCGTCCGATTCTCACCTCATACGGTCCTCGTTGGCTCGAATAACTGCGGGAAAACTACAGTCGTCGAGGCATTGGCGCTCTTGTTCGGCCGGGACCGCATGGTCCGCCAACTAACCGAGCATGATTTCTACGGCAGCGATCCGCAGCCGCCGGATCGCATTCGCCTTGTCGCGACGGTCATCGGCTTTGATGGCGACAATCCGGCTCAGCATATGGATTGGTTCCGGGACGATCGGGGAATCGTCAAATGGTGGAATCCTGTCGATGGCGTGGTGCTGCCCGCACGCACGGCCCCATCATGGAAGCTTGCTTGCCAGGTTGCCTTCGCCGCTCGATTCCACAGGCCGTCGCTCGAAGTGGAGACGCTACGATATTTCCATGACGACGACGCGGTAGGCGATGTTTTTGCGGATGAGAGCGCCACCGCCTTTTCCGCGCGCCTGATCCGCGACATCGGCTTCTTCCTCGTGCCGGCCGCCCGAACATGGGACCGGACTCTCTCGTTCGGATCGGAGCTATTCCGCAGGGTCGTCGCTGCGGGTGAGGGCCAACCCTCCGAGTCGGTCCTTAGCGAGCGCGATAGATTGCGCGCACCCGAGGCGCGGCTTGAGCAGGATGAGCGCCTGGCGCCGATCGTCGATCGGCTGAATCAGGAGTTGCGCGGCTTCTTCCGGACAGCGCCCACGCTCCACTTGAGGGTCACCGCAACCGACAGCGACGGCCTACTCGAATCCGTCGTGTCGCATTACGCGCACGAGGGCGCCGATCTCCCCTTGCCGGCTAGACGGCACGGCAGCGGCCTTCTTTCGCTCCAGCATCTGCTTCTATTGTTGCAGTTCGGCCGGATGCGAGCTGAGGCCCACGAAGGCTTCTGGATGGCCCTCGAGGAGCCGGAGCTTCACGTACCACCGGCCCTTCAGCGGCGGTTGGTTCACCGAATCCAGGCTCTTTCCCGGCAGACGTTCGTGTCGACGCACTCACCGATGGTGGCCGCGCTTGCGGACCCGAAGGGCGTAGCGATCCTCCGCAATGATGGCGGGGTCCTCACGTCGGTTCCTTTGCTGACGTCGACATTGCCTGCCGAGACCCCAAACAGCGTGCGAAAGCTATTCCAGGTCAACCGCGTCGAAACGATCGCGGCCGTTATGCACGATTTCGTCTTAGTCCCTGAAGGCCGCACCGACTACGAATGGCTCGGGCTGCTCGTTCGTGCCGTCGATTTGCATCAAAGCTGGGCGGCAGCCGACGAGTGTCGGTTCGATGCCTTTATTGGCGTGATCCCGACGCATGATGGCGCGGTCGTCAGAACGGTCGATGCCATGGCGCCGCTGCACCCTCGCGTCGTGGCCATGGTCGACGGGGATGCTGAAGGCGTGGGCTATGCCGCGGCGCTGGTGGCGGCCGGATCTCCGAACTCCGGCGTGATCATCCGCTGGGCGGATGGCCAGGTGCTCGAGGACACCATTGGCTGGATCATCGACGCGGATGCGAACGCCTGTCTTCCGGCGATCCAGATCGACAATCCGGCAGCCACCGTGGCGGAACTGGTCACGCGTCTCAAGAGCGACAATCGTGCTGCCGGAGGGCTCAAGAAGGACACGTCGAGCTACGAGATCATCGCAGACGCGATCGGAGCCAACGAGGCCTGCTGCGCGCGGGCCCGGTTGCTGCTTAATGCGATCACGGATGTAGCGAAGGGATTGAACAACCCGGCGTTCGCTGCCGATGCGGATAGTCCTGCGATCAGGGTGTTTCAACCGTGAGCATTCGGGCGGTCGAGGGGGCTGCCGGTTGCGGCAAGACGCATCGGCTCATGGCGATGCTCGCGGAGACGCTCGCGGCCCATCCTTTGATCGAGGGGCAGCGCGTGCTTGCCCTGACCTTCATGCATGGGGCCCGGCGCCGCTTGTCGGACCGGCTTCGGAGTGTCGCTGGTCTCGCGAGCCGGGTGGAATGCTGCACAGTCGATGCCTTCGCATGGCGCATTTACCGGCGCTGGCGGGGCCTTGCGGCGGCACTGGGCATCGCTCCCGCCATCGAAGGCGAGTTCGACGCGGTCTGTGATGCGGCCGGTCTGCTCCTAGAGCAGCCGCAGGTTCGATCGTGGACGGCGGCGAGCTTTCCGATCGTGCTGGTCGATGAAGGCCAGGATCTGAGGCCGCAGCGTCTGCGGATGTTGGTGGCGCTCTCGGGTGCGACCCACGTGTTGATCGCCGCCGATGAGTTTCAATGTCTCGATCAGGCGCTGCGGCCGAATCCGCTTGTGACATGGCTGCAGAACGCGGCCGAGCCCGAAACGCTGGTCCAGGTGCGCCGGACGAATGCAGGCGGTCTTCTGGCGGCTGGGACGGCGATCCGGAATGGCCAGGCGCCGGTGAACGGTCAGGGCTTCCGCATCTTGCAGCCGGGCGCAAGCGTCCCGCTGGCCGCCACTTTGCTCGCCAACGCCATTGCGTGGCGCCAGGGAGGTGACGTCGCGGTGATCACGCCGGCGCTGCAAGGCGGATTTGCGCAGTCTGTCGTAACCCGCGTTGGCGAGGGGCCCTGTGGGCAGCACCAAAATGGACCGTTTTCGATACATTGGGAGGGGACCGACCGCGATGAGACGCAGGCCATCGTCGGTGTACTCGAACTTGCTGTGAACGCGACGGCCGCGGCCACATGTGCCGCGCTGCGCGCGCTACCGCCGTCCGGGCCGGCACGCGCGGCAGCCGCGTGGGTCGAGAATCAAATCCACGCCCTTGGGCGGACAGACTTCGGTCGCGCGGAGATCGAGGCCGTGATCGCTCGGAACGTGGCGTTGCGTAGACAGCATGGGAGTGGTGAATCGTATCTCTTCACCGCGATGACAGTGCAACAGGCCAAGAACCGGGAGTTCGAGGGGGTCGTAGTCATATGGCCGTATCAGGTCGGCGGGGATGCTGAACATAAACGCCGACTGCTCTACAATGCCGTGACGCGGGCTAAGCGTTGGTGCAACATCATTGTCCAGGGCCAGAACATTCTCGCGACCGCACCATTTGCGTAACATTTAGTGACAGATTCGGGAGGCTACAGAGTCTTGAACCGCTGTCGCGTTGCAGCGCAGAAACAAGTTCGGCCTTGCTAGGAGAATCCCATTGTGATCCGGAAAAATGATGCGGTTAACTGTTCCGGTTGCTCACAGAAGGTGCCGGTTAAGCTTCTGAAAAATATAGGAAAAAAGGTTTTGGCTGGGGAACCTGGATTCGAACCAGGACTAACGGAGTCAGAGTCCGCTGGTCTACCGTTAACCTATTCCCCAAGGCCCGCAGGCGGTGTACCGCCGCGTCGGTGTGGCGGGCTTATAAAC
>Ga0209281_1000916_pt1 | contig 24522 bp, 15 predicted proteins | sample MedtruBG_FD_187514 | JGI IMG/M metagenome (GOLD analysis project Ga0209281, IMG submission 187514) | Root nodule microbial communities of legume samples collected from California, USA - Medicago truncatula BG (SPAdes) (version 2) | ecosystem: Host-associated > Plants > Roots > Nodule | place... | reverse complement strand
ATGCCTTCGTTGACCATCAGCACCCGTGGCGCCAGCGCCTGGACCTGATGGATGATCTGCGACAACTGCTCGCCGACCTGCTGCACTTCCGACATGCCACGGCGCACTTCTTCAGAGAATTTGTCCATGCCCATCACCCCGGCCGACACCGCCGACTGGATCTCGCGCACCATCTGTTCGATGTCATAGGTGGCGACGGCGGTCTGGTCCGCCAGACGCCGCACTTCGGTGGCGACCACGGCAAAACCGCGCCCGTATTCGCCAGCCTTCTCGGCTTCGATGGCGGCATTGAGCGACAACAGGTTGGTCTGATCGGCGACCTTGACGATGGTGACGACCACCTGATTGATGTTGCCGGCCTTCTCGTTGAGGATCGCCAGTTTGGCGTTGACCAGGTCGGCCGCGCCCATCACCGAGTGCATGGTGTCTTCCATGCGCGCCAGGCCTTGCTGGCCGGAGCCGGCGAGCACCGAGGCCTGATCGGCGGCGGTCGACACTTCGGTCATGGTGCGCACCAGATCCCGCGAGGTGGCGGCAATCTCACGCGACGTCGCACCGATCTCGGTGGTGGTCGCGGCGGTTTCGGTGGCAGTGGCCTGCTGCTGCTTGGAGGTGGCGGCGATTTCCGTCACCGAGGTGGTCACCTGCACCGACGAGCGCTGGGCCTGGGATACCAGCGAGGTCAGCTCGGTCATCATGTCGTTGAAGCCGGTTTCGACCGCGCCGAATTCGTCCTTGCGATCAAGGTTCAGGCGCGAGCTCAGATCGCCGGTGCGCATGATGTCGAGGATCGTCACGATGCGGTTCATCGGCGCCATGATTGCGCGCATCAACAGCAGGCCGCAGAGGCCGGCGGCCAGCACCGCGATCAGCAAGGAAATGACCATGCTGACTTTGGCTGCGGCGACGGCATCGTCGATATTGGCCATGGCGTTATCAGCGACGACTTTGTTCTCGCCGATGATGTCGTTGAGTTTCATGCGCCCGGTGTACCACGCCGGGGTCAGTTTTTCATGGAACATCTTGACCGCATCAGCCTCGAGATTGCGCTTGTGCAGGTCCAGCACGGCATCCTGAATCTGGACGTAGGTGTCATGGTACTTCTCGAACAGGGCGAACTCGGAGCGGTCTTCCTCCGTGGCCATGGTCTTGCGATAGTTGGCCATCTGCTCTTGCAGGCGCGCTTCGAACGCCTTGTAGTCCGCCGCGTCTTCGCTGGAAATGCCCTGGCCTTCCTTGAGGCCGAGCAGTTCCTGGGTCTGCAAGTAACTGTCGACCCATGCGCCACGAATCATCGAACTGTAATAGACCCCGGGGATGGCATCGTCGCGCACGCTGTTCTCGCTCGCCTCGATCTTCAACAACCGCGAGTAGGACAGCACCACCATCAACAGCATGATGGCGATGATCACCGCAAAGCTCGCCAAAATGCGTTGGCGCAACGTCCAGTTCTTCACAGTGAATCCTCGTGCCTGATCGAAATGCGGGGAGTATAGCCGAGCGCGCTGTTTCATTTATAAGACGCTTTATAACCTTGGCATCAGCAACTCCCTGTGGGAGCGAGCCTGCTCGCGATAGCGGTGTGTCAGGCGCCGATGTATTTCCTGCTCGCGAAGCGGACACCTTGGTCCCGGCAAATGCCCAACTGCGCAAGAAGTTGCGCAGTCGATCGTAATATTTCAGCGGGCAAATCCCCTGCGGGCCACGCGTTTAGAGGCCTGTGGCTCAGTGCGCAAAAAGTTGCGCAGCACTGCGCAACTTCTTGCGCACTTTCTTCTGCTGGCCGCGCAGAAAAACCCGCCAAGGCATGACTGACGGAGCTCGCGCCCCGGCCTGCCGGGCACTTCGCGAAATCTGGCACGCTCCTTGATAACAGTCAGGCACCCACCGGGCGATTTCGCCTCCCGGGCACCTTAAATTTATCCGCAAGGAGAGCACCCCATGGCAACACCAGCGTACATGTCGGTTACCGGCGAAAAACAAGGCCTGATCACTGCAGGCGCATTCACCGCTGACTCCGTTGGCAACACCTACCAGGAAGGCCACGAAGACCAGGTCATGGTTCAGGCTTTCAGCCACGACGTGATCATCCCGCGTGACCCGCAATCCGGTCAGCCAACCGGTCAGCGCGTTCACAAGCCAGTTGTGATCACCAAGGTCTACGACAAGGCTTCGCCTTTGCTGCAAGCCGCTCTGACCTCCGGCGAGCGCATGAGCGAAATCGTTATCCAGTGGTTCCGTACTTCGGCTCAAGGTACTCAAGAGCACTACTACACCACCAAACTGGAAGACGCGATCATCGTCGCCATCAACAACAAAATGCACAACTGCCAGGATCCAGGCAACTCGCACTTCACCCACCTGGAAGAAGTGCAGTTCACCTACCGCAAAATCACCTGGACCCACGAAGTATCCGGTACTTCGGGTTCCGATGACTGGCGTGCTCCAGTCGTTTAATTACGGCTGATCGTTACAAGCATCGGCCAGCTCTGCTGGTCGATGTTGTTTACGCCCCTCCAGAATTTCGCGTACGTTGACCCGCTTTTGCGGGCGTCGACGAGCGCCGCTGTACAGCACGAGGAACAAGGGATGTTCGCGCCGGCCAATGAAACTCACTTTGCCCTGACCATCGAAGGGCTTTCCGCCGATTTTCAGGTGTTTACCCTCACCGGCCGGGAAGCCATCAGCCAGCCTTTTGTCTTTGAGGTGGAGCTGGTCAGTGAGCAGCCGTCGCTGGACCTCGAAACCCTGCTGCACAAACCGGCCTTCCTGCAACTGTCGCCCGACGGCAGCGGCATACACGGCCAGATCTACCGCGCCGCGCAAGGCGATTCCGGCAAGCGCCTGACGCGCTACTCGGTGACCTTGCGCCCGCAACTGTCGTACCTGGCGCACCGCGTCAACCAGCGCATCTTCCAGAACCTCACGGTGCCGAAGATCATCGGCATGGTCCTCGAAGAACACGGCATCCAAAGCAACGCCTACGAATTCAAGACCGGTTCGATCTACCCCGAGCGCATCTACTGCGTACAGTACGACGAGTCAGACCTGCACTTCATCCAGCGCCTGTGCGAAGAAGAAGGCATTCACTACCACTTCCAGCACAGCGCCACGGCGCACAAACTGGTGTTCGGCGATGACCAGACGGTGTTCCCGAAACTCAAGCCTGTGGCCTATCAGCAAGACTCCGGCATGGTCGCCAGCGACCCGGTGATCAAGCGCTTCGACCTGCGCCTGGAAACCCGCACCAGCCGCACCACCCGCCGCGATTACGACTTCGAAAAACCACGCATCACCCTCGAAAGCGAAAACCGTGGCGACGCCCTGCCCGACCTCGAAGACTACGACTACCCCGGCCGTTTCATCGACCGCGAACGCGGCAAGCTCCTGGCCAAACGCGCCCTCGAACGCCACCGCAGCGACTTCCAACTGGCTGAAGGCAAAAGCGATCAGCCGTTGCTGGTCAGCGGCCACTTTTTGGCCCTGACGCAACACCCAAAAGCCAAATGGAACGACCTCTGGCTGCTGACCGAAGTCCTCCACGAAGGCAAACAGCCGCAAGTGCTCGAAGAGTCGGTGACCAGCGACACCACCGCGCTGAAAGACGATTTCCATCAGGGCTACCGTAACCGCTTCCAGGCCACGCCGTGGGACGTGCCGAACCGGCCGCCCCTGCGCCACCCGAAACCGCGCATCCTCGGCAGCCAGAGCGCCGTGGTCACCGGCCCGAAAGGTGAAGAAATCCACTGCGACGAATACGGTCGCGTAAAAGTCCAGTTCCACTGGGACCGCGAAGGCCAGGCCGACGACAAGACCAGCTGCTGGCTACGCGTTTCCAGCGCCTGGGCCGGCGCCCAATACGGCGGCATCGCCATCCCGCGCATCGGCATGGAAGTGCTGGTCACGTTCCTTGAAGGCGACCCCGATCAACCGCTGATCAGCGGCTGCCTGTACCACAAGGAAAACACCGTCCCGTACGCGTTGCCGGCCAACAAGACCCGCAGCACCTTCAAGACCCTGAGCTCGATGGGTGGCGGCGGCTACAACGAACTGCGCATCGAAGACAAAAAAAGTCAGGAGCAGATTTATCTGCACGCCCAGCGCGACTGGGACGAAAACGTCGAACACGACCAGAAGATCCGCGTCGGCAACGAGCGCCACGACACCGTTGAAAAGAATAGCTACAGCGAATTCAAAGCCGAAGAACATCACACGGTTTATGCCGATCGCAAAGTCGAGGCACGGGCCAACGATCACCTGACTGTGGGCGTCAATCAGCACATCAAGATTGGGACTGGGCAGTTCATCGATGCTGGGCAGGAAATCCACCTGAGCAGTGGTATGAAAGTCGTGATGGAAGCCGGCGCCGAACTGACTTTGGTCGGTGGTGGCAGCTTCATCAAAATCGATGCTGGCGGCGTGACCATGAGCGGGCCGGTGATCAACATGAACTCCGGCGGCAGCCCCGGCAGCGGCACGGGCGCCGCCCCGCTGATGCCCGGCGTGCTGAAACAGGCCGACGCCGACAAGGCCGGACAGGTCCTGACCCCGGCCCAGATCAACACCCTCAAACGCAACGCGCCGTTCTGCGAAGAATGCGAAAAATGCAAGGCAGGTGCCTGTGCCATCTGATCGACTGACACCCAAGGACTGGCTGGCACAACAGCCGCTGCAGACTGGCGAACGTTTGTACCTGATCATCAGCGCGGCCAGCGACAGCGACGCCCTGAAAAACCTGTACCTGACCGAACCCACCGCCCAGCTCCTGCCAATCTGGGGCGGCACGCCCTACTCCACCTGGCAACCGGTGATGCCCTACGTTACCGAGCTCAAGCTCAACTCGGCGTTCCTGTCATGGATCACCGAAACCGACGCCCTCGACTGGGGCTGGCTGGCGGTATCACGCGCAGAACCAAACGACGTGTTCGAGCATTTGCGCAGCCTGACGCAGGTGAAGATGCCGGATGGGACGGAGGTGTTTTTCCGCTTCTGGGATGGGCGGCATATCTACCCGATTCTGCATAGACTGGGGGACAAGGCTGGGGAAGTGATGCCGATTTTTGAGCGGTATCTGATTAACGGGCAGTCGCTGGAGGTTGGGCCGAGAGCGGTGCCGAAGGTGAAGGATTGGCCGTGGTGGGAGGTGCCGAAGCCGTTGCTGGACAGTTTGACCAAGGAAAATCCTACGACGCTGATCGGCAATCTCCTGCAATGGCTGGAAGAAGACCGTCCGGACATTTACACCGCTTGGCCCGAAAACAACCTGAAGCTGAAAGTCAGCCGTTTCGTGCGACGCCCGAATGCGCCGGACAATCTTAAAGAAGCACTGTTAAACCACCTGATTCTGGAGCAAGGCTGATGGATCGCGTTGCCACTATCGAAACCCAATTGGACTCCTTCAAAAACAGCCTCAAGCTGTACCGCGAGGAAACCAAGAGCTGGTACGCACAGCTTGCTGACAAAGCCAGCCGAGCAGCTGACATGCCCTCACTTCTTGGTATGGAGCGCGTGATTAAAGCAGGCGACTCCAGCAAGTCTGTAGGAATGACTGATGGTGATTTTTCATACGTCGCCAAGTGCCCGCTTGTAGGCCCGCTGCTGATTGAGAGCAAATTCGAATCGGTTTTCGACATTCCTATAGGCGATATCAAGGTCGATATCATTGCCGTGGACGGAGGCGCCAAGTCGACGATTACCTTGGATAAACAGGGTAAAGGCAGTTTTCAGGGACAGCCTGGAAAATCCTACAAGATCCACGTCCACGATCAGGTGACGCCTGCGCAGATCGACACGCTGTTCAAATCCTACGACGGCTTAGCTGCCGATCTAGAAGGATTCCTGCGCAAAGAATGGGCAGGCTTCAAACCGCAGTGGTCGAATCAGAGTGCATCAGCCAAAGCGATGGCAATTGGGGTCGGCATTCTCGAAGGCGGATGGGAAGCTATCAAAGGCGTTTGGGATGGCATCTCGAAGGCCTTGGACATCCTTCAAAACCCTAAAAAGTTCGCAGAGGATTTAGGGGCCGGTGCAGAGGAACTGATCAAGCTGGCCAAAGAGGCGCCAGACGTGATGAAAAAGGCCATGTTGCTAGCTAGCGACGAGGCCGCACTGTTCTTGATGGTGCATTGCGCTTCAATCTGGGTTTCAGCATTGCCACCGACACAAGCCGCAGGCCAAACGGCGAAGATGACATCCGCAGCCGTTATCGGAATTCTCATCGACATCGTGATATCGGTCGTATTGACCGTCGCAGCCGAAGGCGCCGGGCTATTTTATCTGGCCGCACGTTTAGCGAAGTACGGCCAGATCATCGTCAAAGCTGTCACCGGATTCGTAAAGTCGATATTCAGCATCATCAAAGGCTTCATGGGTTACGTCGGTAAATACGTCGCTGTCGCAGCTCGTGGAGTGGCGACTCGTGTAGAAAAAGGAGTCGCGCAGCTACGCTTTGATGGCAAACGTAATGCGACCGTTGAACACGGCAAGCGCCCTGATGACGCCTCGAAACAATCGAAGAATCCTGACGACAAAAGTGCGGCGCCGGCCCAAGACACTTGCACCAACGGCTGTCCGGTCTCGATGGTTACGGGCGAAGAATTGCTGACTCTTACCGATGGTCAACTCGATGGTCTGCTTCCGTTTGAGTGGACGCGCCTCTATCGCACCAGTGCGGTCGAGATCGACAGCCGCCTTGGGTTTGGTTGGAGCCACGCTCTTTCTCATCGACTGGATCTGGATGACGAAGGCGTGCTGTGGACGGATAATGAAAACCGAACTACTCGTTTTCCCATGCCGACACAGCAACGCCCCGCCATCATCAACAGCCTGTCGAAAGCGGCCATCTACCTGGGATCGACCCTAGGCGAACTCATCCTGACGCAGGCCGGGCAGAATCCGCGCTTTTATCATTTCCGCGCGGGTCGTTTGATCACCATCAGTGACGCTTACAACAACCAGTTACTGTTGACCTACGATTTTGCTGACCGAATCCAACGCATCGACAACAACGCCGGACGCTCCCTTTTAGTCCGCCACGAAGACCGTCATATCGTTGCCGTGGATTATCAGCAGCGCCGCGCTGAGTACACGGATCAGGGTCAACGACAGGAGCCATGGATCACCGTTCAAACGCTGGTGACCTATCGGTACAACGCGCAAGGCCAGCTCATCAGTGCCACCAATGCTGCCGGTGAAACTGAACATTACCGTTACAACGACCAGCACGTCATTTTGGAACGACAACTGGCCGGTGGTGCGAGCTTCTTCTGGGAATGGGAAAACCAAGGTAAATCGTCACGCAGCATCCGTCACTGGGCCAGCTTTTCGCAGATGGACTCGCAGTACGCTTGGGACGATGCCGGCAAGGTTACAGTTACAAACGCGGATGGGAGCGAGCAGATTTATGTGCATGACGAAAATGCTCGACTCATCAGCGAGATCGCTGCGGACGGCGCTGAAACACAGAAAGCCTATGACGACAAAGGGCGGCTGATTGCAGAAAAGGACCCCCTCGGCGCGATCACTGAGTACCGTTACAACGACGCCGGCCTGCTTGCCGTTGTTATTCCTCCTGAAGATGCGCCGACGTTCTACGAATATCGACATGGCTTTGTGAGTGAGATTCATCGCGGCAAAGCGAGCTGGAAATACCAGCGAAATAGCCAAGGCGATATCACCCGCCAGACTGATCCTGACGGCAACGAAACACACTACAGCTACGATGCTCAGGGTCGCGTGCTGGAGATCGTTCACCCAGACGGTGGCCGGCATCAGCTCGCCTGGAATGGACTGGGCCAATTGCTCGAGGAAGCGTTGCCTGATGGTGGTCGACGTAAATACCGCTACGACGCACTGGGTCGTCAGATCACCCGCCAGGACGAACACGGCTCGATCACCCATTATCAATGGGACGCGGCTGGCCGCTTGAAGCAGACCACACAGCCCGGCGGTGCAACTCGCACTTATACCTATAACGCCTACGGCAAAGTCACAGCCGAGCGCGATGAACTGGGCCGTATTACCCGCTACGAATACGCCGACAACCTGCAACTTGTCAGCCGCCGCATCAACCCGGACGGCAGTGAGCTGCGCTATCGCTACGACAACTCACGCCTGCTGCTGACTGAGATCGAAAATGAACGAGGCGAACATTATCAGCTCGACTATTACTCAAACGGGCTGATACAGCAGGAGACGGGATTTGATGGTCGCCGTACTGCATACGAATATGACCTGAATGGCAACCTGCTGAAGAGAACTGAGTACGGCGACGACGGTAGCGAGCTGGTCACTGAATACCAACGTGACTCCGCTGGCCGCTTGCTTGTGAAGAAATTGGCCGATGGTGAGGAAGTTCACTACAGCTATGACGCTCTCGGTCGCTTGGTCAATGTTGATGACGGTCATTGGCCACTGGCTTATGAATACGACTCCCAAGATCGGCTGATTACCGAGCACCAGGGTTGGGGCACCCTGCGCTACGAGTACGACAACGTCGGCCAACTAAAGCATTGCCGTCTACCGGACGGTAGCAAGCTCGACTATCGCCGGTTGCCCGGCGGCAATCTCAGCAGCATTGACCTTAACGGTTCTCGCCTGACATCTCACCAGTTCAAAGCTGGTCGTGAACAGCAACGTCAGCAAGGCTTGCTGTTGAGTCAGTATCAATACGACGATCAGGGGCGACTGCAGGCGCACAACGTTAGTCAGCGTGATAGCGTCTTGCTGCAGCGCCGATATAACTACGACGCGGCGGGAAACCTTGCAGGCATTAATGATAGCCTCAAAGGCACCCGCAATTTTCACTACGATCCGCTTGATCGCCTGATCAGTGTTCGCGGTGCAACACCGGAGAGCTTCGCGCACGACCCAGCCGGCAACCTGCTGGGCCAGAACAACGAAGGCACCGCTAACCTTGCCAACGTCAAAGGCAACCGCCTGCTGATGCAGGGTGACCGCCACTACGACTATGACGCCCACGGAAATTTGACTCGCGAGCGCCGCGGTACAGGACAGAAGCTCGTCACTGAATACCGCTATGACTGCCAGCATCGCTTGATCGGCGTCAGCCTACCCGGCGGCAGTATCGCGACCTACAAGTACGACGCCTTTGGTCGACGTATCGAGAAAACAGTCGATGGCCACACCACCGAATTCCTCTGGCAAGGCGAAAGGCTGATTGTAGAGAGTGGTGAAAATCAATATCGCACCTATGTTTATGAGCCGGACAGTTTCCGCCCCTTAGCGATGCTCGACGGTGAAGGCCCTCTGAAAGCCACGCCGTTCTATTACCAGCTCGATCACTTGGGCACGCCGCAGGAGCTCACCGATTACAGCGGCGCAATTATGTGGTCGGCCAAGTATCGAGCCTACGGCAACCTGGCTACGCTTGATGTTGCGGAGATCGACAACCCGCTACGGTTTCAAGGCCAGTATTTCGATACAGAGACAGGGCTTCATTACAACCGCCACCGCTACTACAGCCCGAATACAGGACGGTTTCTGACACCCGATCCAGTCAAGCTTGCGGGCGGCCTGAACAACTACCAATACGCCCCCAATCCAACTGGATGGGTCGACCCGCTAGGCCTGATGTTTAGAGCGATTACCAGGGCGGCATCTGGCGTCGCAAAAAAGGCACCGTTGAAACCCTCTGCGAACTGCCCGAAGCCAGGAAGTACATCTTCTCCGAGCACCACCCCTACCCTCGCAGACTCCAGCGTAAAAACGGGAGACGTCACTCCACCGGCAGTCATCGAGTCGAAACCAGATTTCTATGTCGGACCATCCGGGCCGGACTCGACTTTGCCTGCGACAGGGTATCGATATATGGGCTACAAGAATGCTGACGGAACCGTAAACACACACGCACAGAACACGATCAACACTCAGGAAGCTCGGCTGTCGTATTTTGGATTTGAAAAATTCGAGACGGGGGACGCGGCAACGGAAGCCTTCCAAGTACGGGCACCGAAGCACGTTACTGCGGCTGACCCGGATCCGGCGTGGAGTGATGGGCGTCTACGATTGAAGTTTGACACGCTTCAGCTCTACAAAGATGGTGTGCCCAACGCTACAGTGCCTTACGAGCTTGGTGGGAAAGGTCCAAACCTGGAACCGTTCACTAAAGCGTACCCTGAGTACGGTTCGGGTGGCGCGCAGCAACTCATCCCCAAACCAGGTACTACCACTATCATAAAAGCAGATGAAGTCACGATTTTGCCGGAGAAGTAACAGTGCTAACCGATCTAGAGGCGCGCGTTGCGCTCAAAGAACTGATTGAAAAATACCTTAAGGGAAGAGATCCGGATTACGACCGCCTGATCGAAATTGTTCAGGATCCTTCGCGGCAAGTTCCGATCAGAGGTGTACTTGAGGACATTAGACGATACAACAATGCTCAGTACACACAGCAGGAGCTTGAGCTGATTGACGATCTTTTGTACATGTATGGGTGACCCGACGCGATAGACGTTTGGTTCATGGGCGCGAAGCACATCGGAGCAACCGATACTCTAAATTTGATGCAGAAGCAGCCACGGACAGATTACCAAAGGTAATCAGGATGGAAACCTGCACGCTCATAAGAGCTATTAAGCAAGGAGATTAAATGATTAACGATGGCATCGAAACAATTATCAAGCAAGCAATAGACATTTCTGAAAAAATTAAACTACACAATAAATATAATAAAAAATACAACGGAGCATTCCCCTCCCTAGAGACACTTAAGACAAAGCCACAAGCCAACTTTCCAATTATAGTTGAGCAATTACAATTAATAGTAACCGCATTGCAAAGCCGCTCTCAGAAACCTAGATTCCTTAGCGTACGGGTAGAGGAGGATGATCTTGTAAGATTACTCAATCAAATTATAAGCGAAATTTCTGAACTCCAAGGCGAATTGGGTGAAATATTCGCCACGGACAGATTAAGTTTTGGACAAACAGTTATCCCTGGCCACACCCTATTCACACTTGCGAGATCCGTACCATTGAGCGCAACGTATACGAAAATCGACTTGCTAAATCAGAAGTCGGTTTTGGATTCATTTTCCACAGGCTTTTTACTCAGACTCGCTATCGAAAGTAAATTAAGCACAATGATGGGCTTTAAGTCTGTAAAGAGCATTAGATCCAATAAAGACGAATTCGTGTCCGATCACTTCCCTGTAGGTGCAGCCTTTAAGTTCCTAAAAGACCGGGGAGATTCGTATTTTTCACTTCCAATTTCTATTACTGAGCTGAAGAAGGTTTATGACTGGAGCTGTCGCTTTGTTCATACCGGGCGGAAGGAATATATCTGGATGACTCTCAAGGCGATTGCTTACGTAGAAAAGCTGTTCGAGGGCCATAGCGGCACAGGTTTTTCGGGATCGAAAATTTCCAACTTTGTAAAAGGTAAGACAATTAAAGATCTTCAAGTAGACCTAAATAAATATTTTTATGAGTATAACTCGTCCCACGTGGCTACATTAACATGGGAGCTTAGTGAGGATGTGTATGACGAGACGAACAGCTTTTGGGATACTAGATCACCTTAACCCAGCGGCTGCATGTAACCATATACAGGAAGGCGCGAAAACTCTGAACGTTGCGCTGGGTAGCCGACTCTCTCGCAGTCAATTACTCTTGAGTGACAGCTCCCAGCCAAAAGCAAACGCTTTTATTGCCTGCATTATGGCCAGTCGATCCCAAGGACCAATGAGTAAATGTGCGTACGTCAGCTAAGTGTTTGGCTCCTCATGATCCTCGCCGAGCAGGTGCTTATCAGCCTTAGCAACCGCCAACGATTCCACCAAGCCCGTCTTGAGTGCTTGACTCGCAACAGTAAAGTAGTCGAGCTGCGCAATACGCTTTTCCAACTGCTCAATACGATGATTTTTAAGCTGCGCCTCGTCGCGCCCTGCTCTCACAAGCCTGATCCTAAGTTCGGTGAGGGGGTTGTCTTCCTCCAATTGCTGGGCAAGCTCTAGCCACTCAGCGCTGTGTCGCCCCGCCGCGCATGATGCTTGCGCAAGAACATGATGGATGAGGTTGCGAGCCGCAGCATCTATTCCTAACGCAGTAGTCAGCCACTCCTCGACCTCACCGTCCCCGCTATCGGCACGAGCATCAAGGGCGCGCCAGAGACTGTTACGGTAATGCGGTTCACCGTCCGGATGTAAAGATTCGATGATCTCTATCACCTGGTCAATGGACTCGAACGCCTTTCTCTTCGTAGGGAAAGCCCGTGCATGTCCCCATAGGTCCAAGATGGCACACGCGCACAACTCCTGTGCCTTCTCACGCTTGGATGGAGGTGCATGCTCGGCGCGCACCAATAACTCTGCGACGTAGTGCGCCATCCACCGTGCGAGCGTGTCTGTCGATTCAACAAGTTTTAGTTCGGCGACGAGTTTTCCGCCGAGTGCGAGCATTGCAGTTGACAATGCGGGGGGCTCCGGCTTTTTCGATCGTGATGATACTTGTCGAGCGCTCTTCTTCAACATCTTTACTCCTGCTTTCGTAGTTAAAGGGCACCACGCGGCGATGACAGGTAACTTCGAGAATCAGCGTTCGCTCCTGTCGATACAGGGCCTTCTGCAGAAACTGCCTGTCGACCACAAGACGTTGTCCTCTCGGGGCTCGTTGGCGCTCATTGTCGGCGCGCTCACTCCAACGCTCGACCCAAGCCACACAAGTTCCGTCATCTTGGTGCCACGCATCAGAAGCTTCGTCCCAAGCAATTCCGAGGCTGTGCGCCACAAGCTCGGCAAAATCCGGAAAACGTCCGGCTAATCCGCCGGCCCATGGATCATCCGAATCAGCGCGGGACTCGGTTCCTGACTCCGCCACCCACCCTATCAACATGAAGTCACCGTGGTGAATCTCATGGGTGTCTTGGAATTCGGGGAGTGCGTAGTCGAACGGGTTTCTGCACGTTGCTAAGGCCCGGGACAGCGCGCCAGCATGGGTACGTGATGCCAACGCGCTAACCACGCGTAGGGTTTCGCTTTTGGTTCCTTCATACTGGGTCCAGTTGCCTGCAACCACCACCGTCCCGGTGTGCGCCCTTAGGCGCGAAAGGGTGTAATTCTTTGTCGCTGGAACAGGCCACGCGCCTTTTTTTCTCGCTGGGAACGCGATGGTATCCGCCGGCGGCATTTGCCTATGATCTGCCAGCCATTCTCCTTTCCCGCTGAGCAAAGCCCTGCACTCCAGCCAATGGGAGAACGATCCCCATGAACTTTCTGGGTCCTCATGCAGCGGATGTGTCTCCAGTAACTGCCCCGCAGCCTCCATAACGGCATGGTAGGAAAGATAGAAAGAAAGGTTGTCCTGACTGCCCAGTTCGCGCACACGACTCGAACTATATTCCTTGAAGTGGCCACGCATAGCACGCGCATCGCGATCGTAATGACCGTTTTCCTGCATCCCCCAGTCCTTGCGAATGATCCGGCACATCAAGGCCTTGATATCGCTGGGGCGTACCGAAAAGCAATTGGCCAGCGACTCAATCCAGGAGCGCGAGAAGTCATGGTCGAAGTTGAACTCACATGTATCGTCCGAGCCAAGTGGGCTGTAGTTCACCCGGGTGTGGTAGGCAGAGGACTGCGTTGGAAGTGCGGACGCATTGATCCCGACAACTGCATCACGGGCTACCGGAGTCATCTCCACGTGTCCCCCGTCAGCTAAGGCCATCAGAGCGCGAGATGCGATTCCGCGGCAGATCACATGACGGTTCTGCCTCGACGCCAGTGCCTCCAGCCAAGCTGCGTGACGCGAAACGACGGCCCCGTTTTCACACGAAGCGCGATGAAGGGCGGTCAGCAACCACTGTATTGCGTGCATTCGATAGAAGTGGAAGCTAGCGTCAGTGAAAGCAGATGCATTACCTCCGGTCGCGAACGTGAGTACGTCCCTCAAGAGAGCTTCGCGGCTCAAGTGGCACAGCGACCGAACCGCGTGGGCGGCTTGCCAACGGCTCCCCGCTTCAACGGACCCGAGAGCTGCCCAGATATAGCCCGCGATACTTTCGCGACAGCCGCCGGCAGGTAAAAGGCGCGGGGTCCACGGCCCATCACCCTGCTCGCAGTCAAGCGCCTCCTCTAGATGCTCAAGGCCATAGCCCAGCACGGATCGCGCCTCGACCGGGTCTAAGAATTGAGCAAGGAGTGCAACTAGCTGAAACAAGCCATTGGACGTAGTTGGCAGGCTGGTCTCGGCGATCGCCTCCACTGCAATCAGGAATAGCTCTTCGCGCGTGACCCCCGTCGTCTCAAAAATCAGGTCGTAGGATAAGGACTGATAGTGGCGGTTGATGTTGAGAGACGTCGCGTGGTCGCGGGCCATGCGACGAACGAACGATGCCAACGCCTGTCGCGCAGCGAGTCGATCCGCCCAGGTCACGGGGATTTGCTCCAGAAGACCACGAACGACATATGGGCTCCAGTCGTCAACCGCCTTGAGGCTCTCTACGAACGACCGTTCCTTGCCGGCAGTCACACGAGCCACGGCTTCGCCGATCCACTCCTCGCGCCACCGGCCGAAGCGGCCACCAGGCATCCTCGCTTTGCTTTCAAGTAGCGCTGACTCGCTACCGAGATCAAGGCCTGCAAATATCGCGCACCAGTCAGGGCCGGCCTCGCGCCCGCTCGTCAGCAGTGTGTTAGGGGACTCGCGATCCGATTCAAATTTTCGGCTTCGCTCTTCTAATTCGCGAAAAAGCTGCGCGTTCAAACCGCGAGCCTCAACAGCATCGGCAACCTCATTCAAACGTGCTCTAGAGTTCGAGGAGAAGCGAAGGTATCGGTAAAAATGCGCAAGCACCTTTTCCTTCTCGGCACTGCCATCGGCAGCGTCGAGCGAAGCCGCGATCAGGCCCGGCCAATTCCAGTAGCCTTCGAAGCAGATAAGAGCTGCCGCGTCCCGCGCATCCAGATGGCCTCGCTCGCGCAAGACTTCGACGAGCTGCGGAAAAAGACGTCCAGATTCGCCGAATTGACGATCACGCCATCGGCTTATAATTGCTGCCGATGTGTGCGGCGACAGGGTTGCTATAGCCTCGACTGTGTGCTCCCAATCGAAGTGTTTGTCGCGATCTACATACGATCGCGTCACTTCGGCCGCGCGAGCGAATCGATATGCAAGCAACGGGTCATCGACTTTGTCCGCTGCACAAGCATCGCTCATGTGCAAAAGGGCATGCCATCGCTCCAGATTCTCCTGACCGACCTTGCTGGCGACGCGAACAGCCTCATTAAAGTATTGCTGAGCCTCATCTTCGCTGGCTCCTAGTACGGCTCGAGCGAGTAAAACGAAGCTATCGGCCATGGATTCGGCGAGTTCGGCTTCCTCTCCAATGAGATCGCGAGCCTTGTGTGCAAAAGACAGGACAAAATGCGGAGGGCCGCCCGTTAACGCCGCCCGGCGCGCGATATCTGCCATGGTAGGAATGTAAAGAGGAGCCCTTAGACCGCTCTGCCACTGCTCGAGCCGCGCCCAGAGTGCCTCGTCACTGCCAAACAATACGATGCATTCGGACCATAGTCTCGCAATCCCATTGGCAGTCGCAGACCGCTCTTGATAGGCGTCGTGCCGGTGACGCGTCCAATGTTCCTGTGCCACTTCCAAAGCGGTCTCGAAGTCCGCTTTAGACATCGAGCCGGAACGAACTTTCACGCTCAATTCGTGCCACGGCAATAACGCTTTGAGGCTATCAAATCCCTGGCCGCTTAACCGACTCTTGCTCACCGAGTTCTTGCTGGGCTTGCGCTTTGCGCCATAGATGAACTCTAGCGTCAGCGGCTTGTTCAAAAGCGTTGCCAGCAATGCATACGCCCGCAGGTACGCAAACCGATCTTCGCTGTTGTGTTCCGACTCGAGAGTGCGGGGTGCAACTTTAGGCATGTAGCGCCTTAAGAGCCCAACCAATGCGCGCTTGGACGCTAAGCGGTAATGTCGTGCGGTATCAATCATCGACGCGACGGCGCTTACTCGCATGCCCTCGCCTCGCCAGTCACCCAGCGCGCGGAGTTTGACTCGAGGTTGCAGCAGCAAGCGAATGGTCCTTACTGCAGCTGCTTTAGGCACATACCGTTCAACTGCTCTGAGTTCCTCGGCTATCGCAAGGACCAGTCCGATATCGTTGCCCGCTTCCATGGCCAAGCCATCGGCATCCTTCCACCGGCCTGCGTCGACTAAACGCTTTGCTAGAGGTCGTCCAACACGATAGGAGAGTTCGCGTGGCTGCCATCGCCGCAACTGGGCAGCGCATAACATCGGACCATGGACATTGAGCTCCGCCCACTCCAGCTCGAGGATATCGTCGTCCATGACTGAGGTTCGGTGCTTACTCTCCTGGCGGTTGCGAAACCGGTGTTCCAGCCAGTCATAGGCAAAACGCAACTGAGCACGTGCTTCTCCCTCCAGGCTCTTCCGCCCCGAAAGAAGCGCTGCCTCGTAGGCGTGTTCAGAACCTGTCCAGTTGCCACCGACAATCTGACGCCTAGAGACCTGCTCCAGCAACTGATCAGCATCGAGGAACCGCGATGCGAGATCCACGTTTCCGCTGAGGAGTGCCTGTTGGCGACCATCGGCCGCCACCCGCCCGCCAGCCTTCAAGACGAGCTTGGCGGCATCCGCGTACCGGCGCGCTCGCAGAGCCGCCCGAGTCGCAAATTCCAGCCGCTGCAACTCGACGTCACGCCTAGCGATCTCGTCATTCTCGGGCAGCGCGTCGTCGCCCAGTGCGAGTCGAACTAACTCATCGAAGCAATCGGTGCTCAGCAGTAGCGCGGGTAGCGCGGATGCGGCATAGCGGCTTTCCTGCGCGAGAGGCTTCAGACGGCGGACGAATGCCTCGAGCTCTTCCTGTCCGGGTCTGAAGTGCTTCTGGAACCACGTTTCCGTAGGCTCGTCCCTGAACTGGACGGAGTCGTCCCGAACCAGTAGTGGTCGGCCGAGGTCATGGGTGAAACTCCGGACCAATCCTTCGTCAACACCAGCTGTCAATGCGATGATCCTGATCGGCACGAATGGGCGCAGAGTAGCGAGCGCTGCGCAAATACGGTCGATCTGAGGCCGCTCAACCTTCGCGGCGACATGCCGTGCCTGGCGTATTGCCTGTTCCAGAAGGTCGCCAATAGTGTCGTCCACCGTGCGAGGAGTAGGACCGAGGCTACGCAGGACAGCTGCCAGTGGCTTGGCCGACTCCAGGTCCAGCGCAGCACGTTGCACCCGCGGATTGCACGAGGTAAGGCGATGAAATTCCCGGACGTCCACTTCCCCGGCTTCCGGATAATGGGTTCTGAGCAGATCCCCGGTCTCCATCTCAGTGAACCCACCAAGCTCAAAGCGAACCAGACCCGGTGGCGGCTGAAGCTTATCAATTCGGTGAGGACGCGCCGTGAGCACCAGCCTAACGTTGTCAGGAAAGGTTTCAGCAAGCAAAAGCCGAGGGAAGCTGGGAGGGTCGTGAAACTCTTCGGCCGCCATCTCAGCGTTGTCCGCGGCGTCCAAAACTAGAACGAGGCATGAATCGGCAGCCTGGCTTCGTACGGCAGCACTGGCCTGGCCCACTCGCGCCATGAACGCATGAGCATACGCGGCGTCGTCTGCTTTAGGCGTCGGAATCAGCGGGTGGCATAACCCTTGGGCGGCCATTTCGTTAGCCAGTTGCACCAATCCATCCTTAGCGCGATGGCGTAGGCCTGTAAAGCTTCGGTACCCGCCATTACCGAAGCAGTCATAGACAAACGTCCTGCTGCCCGGTAGCGCATGGCCGATTTGGGAAGCAACAATGGATTTTCCGTAGCCTCCATCGGCAAACACTATTACCGGTGTCAACGATTTGGTGATCACGTCTACCAGATTAGACATCTGGGCGCGCGCTACGATAATCGGAGGGGATTCCAGAACATTTGGCGCAGGAAACAAGTCGTCCAGACGGACGCCGATGGTATCTAGGACGTCTTCCCGCCGGATTTCCCGGTTAGACTTGAACTCAGTCGTGGCCTTGCGTGCGACGAGGTCACGTAGCGCAATCGCCGCATCCTTATCGTTATCCGGAAGGTAGGCACGCATGTCTTTGTGGAGCAACGCACGTTGCTCGAGAAATCCTTCAACGCGTGTGATTGGCTGGAATAGCGAAGCGAACGCCTGGAGATCGGTTGGCACCAGTCCCGTTACGCGGCAGATATAGCGCGCTTCGCGCCCTTGTTTGCCTCCCCTCAAGTCCGCCAGTGCTTGAAAAACGCGCGGCGAGAGTGGGCGATTAGTTTCGAATTCGAAAGAAAAGCGTGCGCAAACATGCTGTATACCAAATCGTCCTACCAATGCCGCAAATCGGTCAGCGAAATCCTTAAGCGTTTTGCGTAGTCCGCTCGCAGTCCATTCCTTGTCCGCGTGGAGAGTCGAATGTTTAAGCTGACGATAACGCACCAGCCGCGCAGCAGACAGGCTGGTACTGCCGTAGTATAGCGCTAGGTCGATGGACTCGATGCCCGCATTGACGGAGTCCTTCTTCGAAATCCCTTCGACGGAGACGACCTTGAGGTCGGATGATGCCTCGAGAAGCTCTAGGCAAAGTCGAGACGCACGTGAGTAATGAAACTGATCCCCGTCTCGGCTCGGGCCAACGTCGAAAATATCAATCTGCCCTGACATCAGTCTGTCCTGATTTCCCTATCACGATGACGCCCGCCCAAGAACCCGCGCACCATGTTGATGCAAAAAAAACGGACCTGGCGGACAGACGGGCGCCAAAAATTCGGCGCGCCTCAGTTTACAGTTTCGTTGAACAATGGCACAACGCTATAGTCACTTTCGCCAAGCGACTCTATTATCGCCATGCTATATGTTCACTTTGCCGAGTTTAAAGCAGCCAATGTTGCTTTGAACCGAAAGCGGTCGCTTGAGGGTTCGCTTCGGTCGAAAGCAGATGCACTTAATTGGAACGCCAGCTGTATCAAATCTAATCAGTGATTTCGTTAACATTCGGCCAATGAAAAACCGAAGTCGTCGCTGGACACTTGTGCTGTTTCGTTGAGTCGCTGGCGCAGCGCAGCGGTCAATTGCCGCTCCACTTCCCACGGGTCCGACAGCGCGGCGAGCTGAGGCGCCAACTGCGGCGACATGCTCATCAGCGTTTGGTTGAGTGAACGCGCCGTTTCATAAGCGGCCTTCTGCACAAAGCTGATCTCCACCAGCTCACCCTGTGCCTTGCGAAACTCCATTTCAGCCATCCGCGCCAGATAATGCTCGCGATGCGCCCGCGCTTTCTGAAAGTCCGGGGTCTGCCCTTGCGCGGGATCAACGGGCGGTGGCGCAGCCATGTTAGTCGGCTCGGATTGGGCTGAGACTTGGCTGTACACATCACGCTGAAGCCGCTCCTGTTGGTGGCGAGCAGCGACGGCAGCCTTGCTCGGGTCAGCGGTATCGCGGATCAATGCTTCGGTGGCCAGCACATCGACCTGCTTGCCATTGGGCGACAGCACCAACCGGCCATTCTCTTTCAGCCAGGTGATGTAGCTCGGTGATCGGCCGATGTGCGCAGCGAAGGCGCTCTTTGACAGGTACGTGACTGCGTTCATAAGCCCTCCTTTTCAGCGGCTTTTCAATGAATCCTTTCAAGATTTCAGTGGATTGAAATTTCAGTAAGCTGGCGGGCCTCCCACTAACAAGATCCCGCGGGTTTCCGACCCCGTGTCCTTTGAAAGTCCCCAGGGTCCCCGGCGCCTTTTTGGTGACCTGGGCTGCAGATCCGTTTCGCTCGACTAGTCTCTGCTGACGAACTGTCAGAGGGAGAGAAGTCATGGAAATGATTGCCGTGCGTTCCAGTGCGATGACTGCCGTTGGCTACGATCCAGCAACGAGACGAATGAAGATCCGCTTTGAACAAGGCCACTCCTACGACTTCTGCGGCGTTCCCTCAACAGTGCATCAGGGTTTGATGATGGCCACATCCAAAGGCTCGTACTACAACCGGCACATACGTGATCGTTATCAGTGCTGAGCGACGTCTTCCATTTGGAAAGACGGACATCCCTGCGCAGGTTTCAGCTAGAGAGAATCCGCGAGTTCGATAACCCGTGTAGGGGGCGGCCCTCGGGGAGGACCCGGAAAAATCGGCGCCCCCGTCCGGCCTCCTCGGCTCATGCCTTCGGTTCCACCTCGCTCAGATCGAGCCGCTTGGCTACCCAACGTTCGTACAAGCCGATGGCGACATCGGCGCCGGCCATCGCAGTCAGGCAACCCAAGGCGCCCGCTGTCCAGATCGACAGGCCCGCGCCGAACAGCAACATCATCGCTGACACGCCGCACACGATGCAGGCACCGGACCGAAGTGCGAGGCGGCGCAGTAACGCCCAGCCTCGTGCCCCATCCTTGTCAGCGCGCCACATCTCGCCGGACACACCACCAACCAGGGACAGCGCAATCACCAACCAGATCGGCATCTCTGCCAGTGCCTGTTGCTCGTTCGTCATCGCCCTGCCCCTTAAACAAAAAGACCCGGCGCAATGGCCGGGTCAGGTGGCGGGTGGCCTGCCGCGCTTTGCGGTCGCACCCATCGAAGATGGCCCCTTTTTACAGGTCGATTCTGGTGGCAGCAAGACCGTTTTAATGCCATCCGGTGAATGTGTGGCTTACGCCCGGTGAACGGCTGGCGAATGTCGGTGAATATCTATCCCGGCTGTCTTTTGCTTTTCTGGCGTCCCATGCGTCCCACCTCTCTAAAACAAGGTGGGACGTCTGAAAGCCCCGTAGATTGGGGCTTTGCCCCACCGTCCTACTTTTATCTCTCTTTTCTCGTGTATAGAGAGAATATTTAAAACCACGCGTGCGCGTGAACACGCGCATTGATGCCCGCTACGCATACACGGGCGGGAGGCATGAAAAGGTGGGACGGTGGGACAGCCCAACAACGACGTGGCCTGCGCCCGTCCCACCACCGCAAAAAGCAGTGGGACGGAGGCAGGTCAGTGGGACGGCGTGAGCCAAAGTAATGCCCACGATCAAGCCGCTTCCCCCAGGAGGAAGTGCTCGACCACGATGTGGGCGTCATGCAGGCGCTGGTAGTAGAGGTTGCGTGTACAGCCACTCTCAGCCAGACGCGCAGTCAAGGGCGCATCAGGCTGGAAGTAATGCACCTGGACCACCGACATCAACTCGGGATCGAGGCGTTTCTTGACGATGCGCTCGATGTCCAGTGAGGCTTCCAGCGGCACCCTGCTCCCGCGCCTGCCGCGCAAGAGCTGGCCACCGCTCTCCATCATCATCGCAACCATGTTGCCGCCCGAGTAACCAGCGGCCACCTCATCGCTGTGCAGCTCCTGCGCCCATTGCTTGAGGGCCATATCGATTGCCTTAATCATCGAAGCACGGCTCCTCGAACTCAGGTTGTTCCAGCGCCGGCGCCCTGCCCCAACCCTCCGGTTTCTTGTACGCCCATGGCCGCTGGCCGCTCTTGCTCAGGGCGCCCAAACGGAAACGTCGCCAGCCCAGTCGATGCAAGATCGCACCCACGCGCATCTGCTCCGGTTTGCCCCAGTGACCGGGATCGAGCTTGAGCGCCTGACTCATCACCTCACTGCCGGTGGTGGTCTCGCCGATCTGCGACTCTTCAAGCCATGTCAGGATGGGCGTTTCCCATTCGTCCACTACAAAGCGTTCGTCCTGTTCCTCGCTGAACATCGGCGCTTCCTCTCGTGTTACCCACCAGAGGTCGCCGGCCTCAAAGCAGAACATCGCTTCGGCCCACAGCTGATCGCGGATCTCGCGCAGCAACGCCACGTCGACCTTGGTACAGGCCACCGGCCAATAGCGTCGGTTGCCGGTGGCGTCCTTGAGGTATTCGTCCTGGTTAGTCGTGCCGACGAAAACACACTGGCGTGGCACGTCCAGCGTTCTGCGGCCATAGCTTTCGCGGTAGGTGTCGGTCGAGGCCGAGAAGAACTGCTTGGCCTTGGTGCTCTCGGCCTTGTTGAAGCTGTCCAGCTCGCCGAGCTCAACGATCCACTTGCCGCGAATCGCCTGAAAGCCATCCTTGTCGCCGAGGGCAAACGGCGTGTCCATGAACCACTCACCGCCGAGCACGCTCATGGCGGTCGACTTACCGGCGCCTTGCACGCCTTCGAGGATCATCACCGAGTCCGCCTTGCAGCCGGGCTTCATCACCCGCGCGACGGCCGAGATCATCCAGCGCTTGCCGACCTTGGACGTGTAGTCCGTTGTCTTCACACCCATGACATCCGTCAGCCACCGCTCCAGGCGTGGCACACGATCCCATTCGAGTTTTCTCAGGTACTCGCGCACCGGGTGAAAGGCGTGGTCGTGTGCAACCACGCTGACAGCCTCGATCACGTGCGAGGACTTCACGCGCAGGTTGTACTGCTGCGCGAGCCACTTCATCACGCGCACGTCGTCGATGTCGGCCCACTCGCCAGTACCACCGCCATAAGGGGCGGCGCGTAACTTGACGATCTTCGAGCTGAAGGCGCAGTAGCTGATCACCCCGGCCCAGCGTTCGTCATGAGCCAGGATCAGTTCGACGTTCTGCATGTGCGCGATCAAGGCGCCGCTTTCACTGCGGGCGAGTTGATCTTTCCAGCCACCAGCCGCCGGTGGACGGACCACGGCCAGCACCTGACGACGCACGGCCTCCAAACCTTCGGCGACGTGCAGGTCGTTGAAGTCGGTCCACTTGTCGTGGCGCTCGACGGAGAAGATCGGCGCGACGACCTGAGCACCGATGATCAAGGCAGCGTTGCTCGCTTTCTCCTCACCCGGATTCCAGGCATCGCCATTAGGCTTGGTGGTCTTCCAGTCGTCGTCGCGGCAGATGATCAGCGGGCAGCCGGCAAACCGCTCGCGCATGGCTTTGCACACGGCGAGCAGGTTGCCCGCATCGAAGGCCACCGCTACGGCAAGCGACGTCGCCATGTGCAGGCTGGCGCCGGTGGCGTAACCCTCACAGACCAGCACCGGCTCACCCGGCTCCGGGTGCGGACCGAGCAGGTGAAAGGTGCCCTCCTTCGCCATGCCGTAGGGCCAATAGGATTTGTCGCGGCCGGTGTCTTCCTGCTTGTTCGGGAAGATCACCTGCAGGCCCATGATTTGATCACGGGCATTCTTCATCGGCACCAATACCGCACCGGTGCGCGGCGCGTAACGCACGTTGATGCCAACGATCTGCTTGCGGTCCAGGTAGTCACTACGGCCTGTGGTCGGCATGCGCTCGAACAAACCCTGCGCCCTTTTCGCGGCCCGCCGCGCAGCGTTATTCGCGATTTCGGCGGCGCGGCGCTTGGCCTCTTCCTGGCGAGCGCGCATCACTTCACGCTCTTCGGGGGACATGCGACCGGCCTTGACCTTGATCTTCTGCGTCTCACCCGAACGCCAATCACCGAAGGCGCCGAAGATCAGCGTGTCGCCCTTCTCCGTGCGCTGCTCGTGGACCACGTACCAGCCGTTCTTTTCCTTGCCCTTGTCCTGCGATGTCTTGCAGCGGGTCAGCTTGCCGAACACCAGCGGTTGTGCTGGCTCCAGACCGTAATCGGCGAATTGGCCCAATACCTCATCGAGCATGCTGAATCCCCCGCTCAGAGAGGGACTGGCAGCTGATGCACTGCGAGCAACCCGGTGAGGCCAGGCGACGGGCTTCCGGGATCGGATCGTCACAGGCTTCACAGAACAGCAAGGAATGCGCAGCGCTTTCGGCTTTGGCAGCGCTGCGCGCAGCCATGGCCTGATCTATTCGTTCCTGCACCAGGTCGTTGGCGAAATCGGCGATGTCAGCCACGGTCAGCACCTCGCGTCGTTTGGTTGACGTAGGTGGCGCGGTTGAACAACCCGAGCAGCCCTTGAATGCCCCGGAACACCTGCAGGCGAATCGCAGCCAGTTCCTGATCAGTCACCACACCGTCGCCGATACTCTTGGCCCAGGTCTCGGCCAGATCGGCGACTTGGCGGAAGTATTCGGCGATACCCGTGGTGAGGGTCTCGGGCATGTCGTTGGTGTAGGTGTCTGCAAGCTCCTGCCAGATCGTGTCACCGACCAGCGCATGCACCGCATCGAGAATGCGGCGATCCTTGGTCAGTTCGAGGATCTCGCCGAACTCCTGAATGTTGATGGAGTGACTTGGATGGGTCGGAGACAGTTTGTGCTGCAGCGTGGTCGAGTTACGGCCAGTGGTGGCTGCGATGGCAGCAGCTCCGCCCGGGTAATCGCGAGCGGCGTGGTACAGCGCTAAATCGAGCGGCAGGATTTCCCGCTGCGCGCGTTCCAGAGAACTCAGAGCGATACGGCTCATGGCATTAATCCTAAAAGTTGCCAGTGCCGCGCGACAGAAGTTGGTGATACATTTGCCGCGTGGTCTGGAGAGGCCCAAAGCCGGCTAGGTTCGTAAGACCAACACCGGCACCGTGCCGGGGCGAACAATCCGTTGTTCACCCCTGGCGCAACAGCTGCCAGCTCTGTGGTAAGAACGGCAGCAACACCAAGGCTTCCGAGCCTTGGAAACGCGATGAAAGTCGGCGGCAT
>Ga0209281_1000915_pt1 | contig 24534 bp, 16 predicted proteins | sample MedtruBG_FD_187514 | JGI IMG/M metagenome (GOLD analysis project Ga0209281, IMG submission 187514) | Root nodule microbial communities of legume samples collected from California, USA - Medicago truncatula BG (SPAdes) (version 2) | ecosystem: Host-associated > Plants > Roots > Nodule | place... | reverse complement strand
TGAAGATGCATTCGATGACCAATGTACTGGCGCTAACCCGCGTTACCCATTGATCTCCGAGCTGAAACAGATTCTGCTTGATACATACTACGGACGCGAATTCAGCGAAAATGACACAGCTGCAGTGAAAGCTGATGCACCTGTAAAAGCTGATAAAAAAGTGAAGAAAAACGCTTAATTATTAGCTGAAATAAAAAACCCGCCATTGGCGGGTTTTTTTATGCCTGATGAACAACCATCAGCAAAAACAGGATGAAGTCTAATGACGATTCTCTTCAAGGAGAGCTGTAAGAGACCCAACAGCCAGCGCTTCTTTATAGTGCTTACGGCACACGGATACATAGCGTTCGTTGCCGCCAATGACGACCTGTTCGCCCTCAGCGAAGGGTTTTCCTTCATAATCAAGACGCAGCACCATGCTGGCTTTGCGGCCGCAGAAACAAATCGTTTTCAACTCGACCAGTTTGTCTGACCAGGCCAATAAATACTGGCTACCGATAAACAGTTCGCCGCGAAAGTCGGTGCGCAGTCCGTAGCACAGAACGGGAATATCGAGTTCATCAACGACTTCTGAAAGAGCATGGACCTGCTGACGTGTCAAAAACTGACTTTCATCTACCAGAACGCAGTGTATCGGCTTCACAGCATGCTCAGAGCGGATGTCACTGAGCAAATCGGTTCCGTTATTAAAGAGCTTTGCCGGGGACGATAGCCCTATACGAGAGCTCACCTTGCCTGCCCCAAAGCGATCATCAATCTCGGCAGTGTATACCAGCGAGCGCATGCCCCTTTCTTGATAGTTATAAGAGGATTGCAGCAGCGCTGTAGACTTGCCTGCATTCATTGCGGAATAGTAGAAATAAAGTTGTGCCATTGGTCGTTAAACCCTAATCAATGTGTAATATTCCCGATGGATGATTGTACCATAATTTGCCTCGTCCCCAGTGTGACGAACCACAAAACAGGTGCATAGGCAATGTCAGCATTCAACACTGATAAACAAAATAACATGTTAAAACATGCAGTAATGCCATTTTCCATTTGTCAGAAGAGCGTTTATAGCCGTGTAAGTCATGACTTTTTATAATGGAATTCTTACTCGCCCAAATTCAATATTTATTAACTATTCTGGCAATAAGACCCCTTCGAGTGGGGTAATACAAAAGGTTGATATTTATCCGCCGCAACTATAATCACAAGCCTGATTGTCACTAAACAAACATGTAGCCGGTCGGTTTATGCCAGTCGAGATGATAACAAGCCCATCATCCTGACAATGAAATTTAAGTTAACGTAATTAATATTGGCGCGTGATATTAAGTATTTTTTGAATTCCTTACATTCCCACCTATTGCACATCTTAAATTATCACTCTATTATTAGGACAACAAACCCCCCATTATAAGTTTGAGATTACAAAAATGAGCGAAGCACTTAAAATTCTGAACAACATCCGTACTCTTCGTGCGCAGGCAAGAGAATGCACCCTCGAAACGCTGGAAGAAATGCTGGAAAAATTAGAAGTTGTTGTGACTGAACGTCGTGAAGAAGAGAGCGCTGCGGCTGCCGAAATCGAAGAACGCACTCGCAAACTTCAGCAGTACCGTGAAATGCTGATTGCTGACGGCATCGATCCAAACGAATTACTGAACAGCATGTCAGCTGCTAAGACCAGCACTAAAGCAAAACGTGCAACTCGCCCAGCTAAATATAGCTACGTTGATGAGAACGGCGAAACTAAAACCTGGACAGGCCAAGGCCGTACTCCAGCAGTAATCAAGAAAGCCATGGAAGAGCAAGGCAAACAGCTGGACGATTTCCTGATCAAGGATTAATCGCCTGCCTTTCAGAAAAATCCCGTTTAATACGGGATTTTTTATGTCCGTAATTTATACCGATACATCCGCTTACACACGATTATATAGCTTCACACCGTTGCTCATACTTCCTTAAGAATCAGCTTATGGCGGTTATCAGGCATAAAAAAAGCCGATATCATCTGACTGATACCGGCTACATACATCTGAGTGATCAGATCACTTTTTAATACCCATCGTTTCTTTCAACCAGGCTTTAAATTCTTCGCCCAGAGAATTGTGACGGAGACCATATTCAACGAAAGCCTGCATATAACCGAGTTTATTACCGCAATCGTGGCTCTTGCCTTTCATGTGGTAGGCTTCAACGGTCTCTTTCTCGATGAGCATATCGATGCCATCGGTGAGCTGGATTTCGTCACCTGCTCCTGGAGGGGTTTTAGCCAGCAGCGGCCAAATCTCTGCGCTCAGCACATAGCGACCCACCACGGCGAGATTAGACGGCGCAACGTCTGCTTTTGGCTTCTCGACCACACCAACCATCGGCACGCTTTCACCTGGCTTTAGCTCAACGCCTTTGCAGTCAACAACGCCGTAGGCCGTCACATCTGCAACGGGCTCTACCATGATTTGGCTGCTGCCCGTTTCGTCAAAGCGTTTAATCATCTCAGCGAGGTTATCCTGAGAGAGGTCAGATTCGAACTCGTCAAGAATCACGTCTGGCAGAATAACAGCGACAGGTTCGTTACCCACAACCGGATGCGCGCACAGCACCGCATGGCCCAGGCCTTTAGCCAGCCCCTGACGCACCTGCATGATGGTAACGTGCGGAGGACAAATAGATTGCACCTCTTCCAGCAGTTGACGTTTGACGCGTTTTTCCAGCATGGCTTCAAGTTCAAAACTGGTATCGAAATGGTTTTCGATAGAGTTTTTAGACGAATGCGTTACCAGTACAATTTCCGTAATACCGGCGGCAATACACTCATTAACAACATACTGGATTAAAGGCTTATCGACCAACGGCAGCATTTCTTTCGGAATGGCCTTAGTAGCCGGTAGCATCCTGGTTCCCAATCCCGCCACTGGGATAACGGCCTTTGTAACTTTCGAATTTAGGGCAGCCATTGAAATCTCCTGAACTGTTCAAGTTTTGAACTTTATGCAATAAATAACGCATTCAGTATATCAGCCTCGCAATGTGATCCGGGTCTGAAAAGGGCGCGTTACCGATTAATTAGGATAAATACGTATCAAACTGGCAACGATAGTAGCACTGCCAGTAAAACGAAGATAAAGCTATCTGAAGAATAAAATTTAACTGCTTATTCCGTGGACAACATTAAGCGCAAACGCCCGCCCGCGCCCCAAATTTGACACTGCCATGATGAACAGCGATGGCTTATTTGGTTCAAATATGTCGTCCCCATGGTGCCTAACGGCACGCCATTACTGACCTGGATATTATGCTCACCGGTATTAAGCGTGGCGTTAAGGCCCGCGGAGACCAGGATAAGGTTTTTCAACTCGCTATGGTAATAACCGACTAACAGCGGAAACTGTCCCGGTAAATTGGCCTGGCGGAAAAGATGGTTAACTTGTTTAAGCAGCGTCCCTAATTCAGGAAGCCGTTGTCCCTGATGAGAGAGTTGCTCCTGCAAGAGACCATTAAAAAGTGCCCGCAATAATAATGCTGCTAATACCCCGTTATCACCGGCCCGTGTCACATCCAGGCAATAAAAGGCGAGATCGGTATCAGAGAGCGGTGCGATATCGAGCACCAATCCAGGCTGATCGGCGGCAACCAACTGACGGTAATTAACGCGACAATGCGATATATTTTGCTGAACAGGCGGCTGAAGCTCTTGTAATAATTTCGCGGCGGCATGCGGATTACTGACCAACGCATCCCAGTCCTGGAAAAGACGCTCCTCTTCTTCTACGCGAGAATTAAACATATTCGGGTAAAGGCAAGCGAACACGGTTTCGCGCAATCTGTTCAGATCTTTGACGGGTTTGAGCAGCACATCTTGTACGCCGAGGCGCAGCGCTTTCGCGATATCGGCCATGTTTTCAGTCGCCGAGATAACCAGGATCGGGGTTTGAACTCCTTCATTGCGTAAATGCTCAACCAGCTTCAGGCCATTCATACGCGGCATGGCGATATCGCAAATCATCAGATCCGGAGTCATATCGGCTAATTTTTCAAGGGCATCCAGGCCATCAGTAGCCAGTGTCGTGGTCGCGCCTAAAGAGGATAACCACGAATCCAACAGCGAACGGAAAACGGGCTCGTCTTCAACTATTAAAATGTGTTTTCCGGTCAATGGCTGTGTCATGTTCTCTCCCCTGCCTGACAATAGGTAAATAGTGGCATGCTATTGTGCCTATCGCCTGTCAGAATTTGCTGAAGTCATCAAAATACGGGTGCTCACACGGCTGTGCGCACCAAAGGTAGTAACTCATCTATTTTCTTTTCGACGGCTAATGCACCGGCGGCGATGGCAGCGTCGGCGCGATGAAAATCGAGCGTGGAAATTTGCGGACAGAACGGCTGGATCAGAATGTCCGGCGGATCGCCCGCCATGCGATTTCGCTTCAGTCGATTTTCAAGCACCTGGATTGACGTCGTCATTATCTCCATCGCCGTCGGCGCCGAGACAGTCTTACGTGCGGCCATTCGCCCTAAGCGCTCGCGCAGGCGCTCATGCCAGACCAGTTTATCGATATCCGGCTCTTCGCTCTGCACATTTATGGGCATTAAATCTTGCTGCATCAGATGGGCGTCATGCTGTAAATCCACGGCAATCACGATATCTGCGCCCATCGCCCGCGTCAGAGAGATGGGAACCGGATTGACGACACCCCCATCGACCAGCCAGTAACCGTTATGCGGAACCGGCGCCATCAAACCCGGCATACTGCACGACGCGCGCACGGCAAGGTGGAGATCACCCTCGGTGAACCAGAGCTCTCTGCCCGTACTGAGGTTGGTTGCCACTGCGCCGAACGGCATTTGGCAATGACTGAAATTATCGAGTGGCATGATTTCGCGAAAGCGATTAAAGACGCGCTCACCGCGCAGGAGTCCGCCCCGCTGCCACGAGAGATCCATAAGACGCAAGACATCCCAGTAGCTGAAAGAACGTACCCACGATTCCAGCTCTGGCATTTTATCGCACGCGTAGGCGGCTCCGACCAACGAACCAATGGAGCAGCCTGCAACAAGATCAACGTCAATACCGATTCGTTTTAATGCGTTAATCACGCCAATATGTGACCAGCCTCGCGCTGCGCCTGAGCCCAACGCCAGACCTATTTTAACTTTTCTCATTAGCCCTGCTTCACTTCCCCTGAATTCCCGGCGTAGCGTCAACGCTACCGCTCAGTTAACATAGTGCCGCCCAGGCGTTAAGACGCCATTACTTTATTGTTCCAGGAAGAGCATTGTGACTCAACTCTGTCCCTGTGGTAGCGCCCTCGAGTATAGCCTATGTTGCCAGCGATATCTTTCTGGCGACCAGCTTGCTCCGGACCCGTCACACCTTATGCGCTCCAGATACACAGCTTTTGTGATCAAAGACGCAGACTATCTGATCAAAACCTGGCATCCCTCGTGCCAGGCCGCTGATTTTCGCCAGGAGATCGTTTCGGGATTCGCCAACACGCAATGGCAGGGTCTCACGATTTACGAAACCTCAATGGGTCAAACAGCGAAAGAAGGTTTTGTCAGTTTCGTCGCCCGTTTCATTGAGCATGACAAACCGGGTGCCATCATTGAACGCTCGCGGTTCATTCTTGAGGGCGGACAATGGTACTATATTGATGGTACTCGTCCGCAATTTAGTCGTAATGACGCCTGCCCTTGCGGCTCAGGTAAAAAATTTAAAAAGTGTTGCGGGCAATAATGCCTGACCACCAATAACACGCAAACACTCAACAGGATTTCCTCGCGATGCAATCACTACAACGCAAAGTACTGCGTACCATTTGCCCTGATCAGAAGGGTTTAATCGCTCGTATCACCAACATTTGCTATAAGCACGAATTAAACATCGTGCAGAACAATGAGTTTGTTGATCACCGCACCGGCCGCTTCTTTATGCGCACCGAGCTGGAAGGGATCTTCAACGACACGACCCTGCTCGCCGACCTTGATGGCGCATTGCCAGAGGGTTCTGTTCGCGAGCTGACCCCTTCCGGGCGTCGTCGGGTCGTGATTCTCGTCACCAAAGAAGCGCATTGCCTGGGCGATCTGTTAATGAAAGCCAACTACGGTGGTCTTGACGTTGAGATTGCAGCGGTCATCGGCAATCACGATACGCTGCGCACGCTGGTTGAGCGTTTTGATATTCCGTTCGAGCTGGTGAGCCATGAAGGCCACACGCGAGAAGAACACGACGATCTAATGGCTCAGGCCATTGAAGCGCACGATCCGGATTACGTGGTGCTGGCGAAATACATGCGTGTCCTGACGCCGTCGTTTGTCTCTCGTTTTCCGAACAAAATTATCAACATTCATCACTCATTCTTGCCTGCCTTTATTGGTGCGCGCCCTTATCACCAGGCGTACGAGCGTGGCGTGAAGATCGTGGGTGCCACCGCCCACTACGTCAATGACAATCTGGATGAAGGTCCAATCATCATGCAGGACGTCATTCACGTGGATCATACCTACACGGCGGAAGATATGATGCGTGCAGGTCGCGACGTAGAGAAGAACGTGTTGAGTCGTGCGCTCTATCAGGTGCTGGCGCAGCGCGTCTTTGTTTACGGCAACAGAACGATTATTCTTTAATCCTTCATGAAATGAATTGATTAGCTTTGCACCTTTACGAATAAAAAGCAGCCAACTGATTCATTTTAAAGAAAGGAATGCTTTACAGGGGCGCGTCATTTGATATGATGCGCCCCGCTTCCAACAGGAAGCAGGCCAGTAAAAGCATTACCCCGTGGTGGGGTTCCCGAGCGGCCAAAGGGAGCAGACTGTAAATCTGCCGTCATCGACTTCGAAGGTTCGAATCCTTCCCCCACCACCATCTCTCAGCATTACTTCAAAATATGAATTACCCCTGGTGGGGTTCCCGAGCGGCCAAAGGGAGCAGACTGTAAATCTGCCGTCATCGACTTCGAAGGTTCGAATCCTTCCCCCACCACCATCTTCGTAAATATCACCTCAATCAAATCGAACATCTGTGCTGCATATTCTGCCCAAGCGGGAAGGATGAGAAGCTTCGACCAAGGTTCGATTCGAGCGCAGCGAGAAAACGTTGCCGCAGGCAACGACCCGAAGGGCGAAGCGCATCGCGCTGAGTCATCCTTCCCCCACCACCTTCTTCGCAAATATCAACTCAATCAAATCCAATAGCTGTGCTGCATATTCTGCCCAAGCGGGAAGGATGAGAAACTTCGACTAAGGTTCGATTCGAGCACAGCGAGAAAGCGTTGCCGCAGGCAACGACCCGAAGGGCGAAGCGCATCGCGCTGAGTCATCCTTCCCCCACCACCTTCTTCGCAAATATCAACTCAATCAAATCCAATAGCTGTGCTGCATATTCTGCCCAAGCGGGAAGGATGAGAAACTTCGACTAAGGTTCGATTCGAGCACAGCGAGAAAGCGTTGCCGCAGGCAACGACCCGAAGGGCGAAGCGCATCGCGCTGAGTCATCCTTCCCCCACCACCTTCTTCGCAAATATCAACTCAATCAAATCCAATAGCTGTGCTGCATATTCTGCCCAAGCGGGAAGGATGAGAAACTTCGACTAAGGTTCGATTCGAGCGCAGCGAGAAAGCGTTGCCGCAGGCAACGACCCGAAGGGCGAAGCGCATCGCGCTGAGTCATCCTTCCCCCACCACCCTCTTCGCAAATATCACCTCAATCAAATCGAACAGCTGTGCTGCATATTCTGCCCAAGCGGGAAGGATGAGAAGCTTCGACTAAGGTTCGATTCGAGCGCAGCGAGAAAGCGTTGCCGCAGGCAACGACCCGAAGGGCGAAGCGCATCGCGCTGAGTCATCCTTGCCCCACCACCCTCTTCGCAAATATCACCTCAATCAAATCGAATAGCTGTGCTGCATATTCTGCCCAAGCGGGAAGGATGAGAAACTTCGATTAAGGTTCGATTCGAGCGCAGCGAGAAAACGTTTTGCTAACGTCCAGGCATAAAAAAACCCCGCCGAAGCAGGGTTTGTTCTTCTACATGTTTACAGAATGATTAGCGACGCGCGCGCACAATCTGATATTTACGTGTCAGATATTCGACCGGCACACTCCAGATGTGAACCAGGCGTGAGAACGGGAACAACACGAACAGCGTCATACCCAGCACCAGGTGCATGCGGAAGATAAACGCCACGCCGTCGAGGTGTGCGGATGCGCCACCGTGGAAGGTCACGACAGACTGCGCCCAGCCAACCAGTTTCATCATTTCACTGCCGTCCATATGTTGTGCAGAGAACGGAATGGTCAGCAGACCCAACGTACACTGGATAACCAGCACCGACATCACCAGAATATCTGCCGCGGTCGTCGTCGCGCGAATGCGAGGACTAAAGAGGCGGCGTTTCAGCAGCAGCAGGCCGCCAACCAGGCACATCAAGCCCGCAGCACCGCCGCCGAACATTGCCATCTTCTGTTTCACTTCCAGCGGCAGCCATGCTTCATACATCCAGTGTGGCGTCAGCATCCCAAAGGCATGACCGGCGATCACGCCGAGAATACCAATGTGGAACAGGTTGGACGCCAGGTTCATCCCTTTGCGATCCAGCATCTGACTGGAGCCCGCACGCCAGGTATATTGGCCGTAGTCGTAACGCAGCCAGCTCCCGACCAGGAACACCGTACCCGCGATATACGGGTAGATATCGAAGAAGAACATATTCAGGAATTGCATTATTGCTGTCCTCCGTTAGAGATATTCAAATATTGTGGGGCAACAGCTCCGGCAAAACGGCGCTGGTGATTCGAGATTTCCGACTCGCCGCAATTCTGGTCAGCAAAGAATTTCACCTGCTCTTCTTCCCATACCGCATCCAGGGCCTGAGGGGTATCATCGCGCGCTTCATCCGCGATTTTCTCCATCACTTTTTCGCTGTCGATAGCCGTATTCGCCAGTTTTACCAGCAGATCAAACAGCACCGCATAGCGACTTTCACGCTGTTGCAGACGCGCGCTGAGCAACGCCAGAATCGGCGCGATATCCTGTAAACCGCCCAGCGCCTCTGACTGCGGCAACTGCGCCAGATACTCCAGATACAGCGGCAGATGGTCCGGCAGTTCGCGACTATCGATCTGCAGACCGTGCTCCTCATACTGGGCCATCAGATCAACCATTGCCTGACCACGGTCGCGGGATTCACCGTGAACATGCTCGAACAACAGCAGCGACGTGGCGCGGCCACGATCGAACAGCTGACTGTAATCAGATTGCGCATCCAGAAGATCCTGCGCGAGCAAATCGCGCAGGAAAACGCCCAGGTTCTGGGCATCCTCTTTATCCAGGGTTTCCGATGACGCGAGTGCATCAAAGAGTTCCTGCTGATGCTCCTGCAGAGCTGCATCAGGGTACTCAAGCAGACGCGAAACAATGACGAGTTCAATCATTGGTGCGGCTCCGTTTTGCTGGTCACATCCATCGCATCAATACGACGGCTGTTGAACAGGTTGAATTTGGTGTCTGAACCGTGGCAACCGTCGCCGAAGGTAAATCCACAGCCGCTTTTTTCCGGGAAGGCTTCGCGCGCCAGCTCACGGTGACTGCTCGGGACCACGAAACGATCTTCGTAGTTAGCAATCGCCAGATAGCGGTACATTTCCTGCGCCTGTGCTTCGCTCAGACCCACCTCTTCCAGCGCGCTGGTATCAATCACGCCATCCACCGTTTCGGCACGTTTGAAGTGACGCATCGCCAGCATGCGTTTCAGCGCCAACAGTACCGGCTGGGTATCGCCTGCCGTCAGCAGATTGGCGAGGTATTGCACCGGAATACGCAGGCTTTCAACATCCGGCAGGATCCCGTTGCTCCCCAGTTCACCCGCATCAGCCGCAGACTGAATCGGAGACAAAGGCGGCACATACCAGACCATCGGCAGCGTGCGATACTCAGGGTGCAATGGCAGAGCCAGCTTCCAGTCCATCGCCATTTTGTACACCGGCGATTTCTGCGCCGCGTCGATCACACTTTGCGGAATTCCGTCTTCCAGCGCCTGAGCAATCACTTTCGGATCGTTCGGATCGAGGAACACGTCCAGCTGGCGCTGATACAGATCTTTTTCATGCTCGGTGCTTGCCGCGTTCTCAATCGCGTCTGCGTCATACAGCAGCACGCCAAGGTAACGAATACGGCCTACGCAGCTTTCTGAGCAAACGGTCGGCATACCCGCTTCGATACGTGGATAGCAGAAAATGCACTTCTCAGATTTGCCGCTCTTCCAGTTGAAATAGATTTTTTTGTACGGGCAGCCGGTGATGCACATACGCCAGCCGCGGCATTTGTCCTGGTCGATCAGCACGATGCCATCTTCTTCACGCTTATAGATGGCGCCGCTCGGGCACGTCGCCACACACGCCGGGTTCAGGCAGTGCTCGCACAGACGCGGCAGATACATCATGAAGGTGTTTTCGAACTGGCCGTACATCGCCTTCTGCATGTTTTCGAAGTTCTGATCTTTCGACAGTTTTTCAAACTCGCCGCCCAGATCGTCTTCCCAGTTCGGGCCTTTTTCGATCTTTGCCATACGCTGGCCGGTGATCAGCGAGCGCGGACGGGCAATCGGTTGATGCTTGCCTTCCGCGGCGTTATGCAGATTCTGGTAGTCAAAATCAAACGGTTCGTAGTAATCATCGATGCCCGGCAGATGCGGGTTGGCGAAGATTTTACCCAGCAGCAGCGCTTTGTTACCCATGCGCGGCACCAGTTTGCCGTTGATTTTGCGGATCCAGCCGCCCTTCCATTTTTCCTGGTTTTCCCAGTCGGTCGGGAAGCCTGTACCCGGTTTGGTCTCAACGTTGTTGAACCAGGCGTACTCCGTCCCTTCGCGGCTGGTCCAGACGTTTTTACAGGTGACTGAGCAGGTATGACAGCCGATGCATTTATCGAGGTTCAGCACCATGCCGACTTGTGAACGAATTTTCATTTTACGCTCTCCTGTACCTGGTCATTACCTTCGCCGTCTAACCAGTCAATATTTTTCATTTTACGCACCACTACAAACTCATCGCGGTTCGAGCCGACGGTGCCGTAGTAGTTAAAGCTGTACGCCAACTGCGCATAGCCGCCGATCATATGGGTCGGTTTAGGCGTGATACGCGTTACCGAGTTATGAATGCCGCCGCGCTGCTGGGTAATTTCAGAACCCGGCAGGTTCACGATACGTTCCTGGGCGTGATACATCATGGTCATCCCGGCCGGCACACGCTGGCTGACGACAGCACGCGCGGTCAACGCACCGTTGCTGTTGAACACTTCGATCCAGTCGTTATCCACAATCCCCAGCTCTTTCGCGTCCACGTCGCTCATCCACACAATCGGACCCCCACGCCCCAGCGTCAGCATCAACAGGTTGTCGCTGTACGTGGAGTGAATGCCCCATTTCTGGTGCGGCGTCAGGAAGTTCAGCGCTTTTTCCGGATAACCGTTGGATTTTGCGCCTATGACTGCGGCTACCGAACGGGTGTCAATCGGCGGACGGTAAACCAGCAGGCTTTCACCAAAGTCGCGCATCCACTGATGATCCTGATACAGCGACTGACGGCCCGTCAGGGTACGCCATGGGATCAGTTCGTGAACGTTGGTATAACCGGCGTTATAAGACACATGCTCATCTTCCAGGCCTGACCACGTCGGGCTGGAGATGATTTTGCGCGGTTGCGCCTGGATATCGCGGAAGCGAATTTTCTCGTCTTCTTTATTCAGCGCCAGATGGGTATGGTCACGACCGGTAAACTCACTCAATGCAGCCCAGGCTTTCACCGCCACCTGGCCGTTTGTTTCAGGTGCCAGCGTCAGGATCATTTCTGCTGCATCAATCGCCGTGTTCAGCATCGGCTGACCTTTGGCCGGGCCGTCCGCTTTGGTGTAATTGAGCTTACGCAGCAGATCCATTTCAGTCTGGGTATTCCAGGCGATCCCTTTCCCGCCGTTACCGATCTTATCCATCAGCGGACCGATGGAGGTAAAGCGTTCGTAGGTCGCCGGATAATCACGTTCAACCGGAATAATGTGCGGTGCGGTTTTGCCAGGAATCAGGTCGCATTCACCTTTTTTCCAGTCCTTCACGTCCAGCGGTTGCGCCAGTTCGGCGGCAGAATCGTGCTGGATGGGCAGCGTCACAACATCTGTTTCCACGCCCAGATGGCCGACACACACTTCGGAGAATTTCTTCGCGATATCTTTATAGATATCCCAGTCACTTTTCGAATCCCATGCCGGGTCAACTGCGGCAGACAACGGGTGAATAAACGGATGCATATCCGAGGTATTCATGTCGTCTTTCTCATACCAGGTCGCGGTTGGCAGCACGATATCGGAGTACAGGCAGGTACTGGATAGACGGAAGTCCAGCGTCACCACCAGATCCAGCTTGCCGTCGAGACCATTGTCTTTCCACTCGACTTCTTCTGGCTTCACGCCGCCCTGTTTACCGAGGTCTTTGCCCTGAATACCGTGATCGGTACCGAGCAGATACTTCAGCATGTACTCATGGCCTTTACCGGACGATCCCAGCAGGTTCGAGCGCCAGATGAACAGGTTACGCGGATGGTTTTTACCGTTTTCTGGCTCTTCAGCCGCAAAACGAATCGAGCCGTCCTTCAGCGATTTGACGGTGTAATCCACCGGCGACATGCCCGCTTTTTTCGCTTCTTCCGCAATGCGCAGCGGGTTAGTTCCCAGCTGTGGCGCAGACGGCAGCCAGCCCATGCGTTCGGCACGCACGTTAAAGTCGATCAGATGACCGGTGTAGCGCGATTTATCCGCCATCGGCGACAGCAGTTCCTGCGCTGTGACGGTTTCGTAACGCCACTGGCTGGAGTGGTTATAGAAGTACGAGGTACTGTTCATGTGACGCGCCGGACGCTGCCAGTCAAGGCCAAACGCCAGCGGCTGCCAGCCGGTCTGCGGACGCAGTTTTTCCTGGCCCACATAGTGTGCCCAACCACCGCCGCTTTGACCGATACAGCCGCAGAACACCAGCATATTGATCAGACCGCGATAGTTCATATCGAGGTGATACCAGTGGTTTAGACCGGCACCCACGATAATCATTGAGCGGCCGTGAGTCTTATCGGCGTTTTCGGCAAACTCACGCGCGATGCGGGTGATCTGCGTGCGTGGAACACCGGTGATCTGCTCAGCCCATGCCGGGGTGTACGCTTTGATTTCGTCGTAGCTGGTTGCACAGTTTTCATCGTTCAGACCGCGTTCCAGGCCATAGTTGGCCAGGGTCAGATCGTAAACGGTGGTGACCAGCGCAGTCGAGCCATCGGCCAGTTGCAGACGCTTAACCGGCAGTTTGTGCAGCAGGATATTTTCCAGCGCCACTTTGTTGAAATGTTCGGTTCCGTCGCCACCAAAGTATGGGAAGCCCACTTCAGCGATATCATCCTGGCTACCCAGCATGCTCAGACGCAGATCGGTCTCTTCACCGGTGGTCGCGTTGCGTTGCTCCAGGTTCCACTTCCCTTTTTCACCCCAACGGAAACCGATAGAACCATTCGGTGCCACTAAATCGCCATCGTTGTTACAGGCGACCGTTTTCCATTCCGGGTTGTTTTCCTGGCCCAGCGCATCCACCAGATCGGCGGCGCGCAGCATACGGCCGGCTGCATAGTAGCCGTCGCGCTCTTCGAGCATCACCAGCATCGGCATGTCGGTATAGCGACGCACGTAGTCGGTAAAGTACTGGCTTGGATTATCGAGGTGGAACTCACGCAGCATGACGTGGCCCATCGCCAGCGCCATGGCGGAATCGGTGCCCTGTTTTGGTGCCAGCCACAGATCGCACAGCTTGGCGATCTCAGCATAGTCTGGCGTGATGGCAACGGTTTTGGTGCCTTTGTAACGGACTTCGGTAAAGAAGTGCGCGTCAGGGGTACGGGTTTGCGGAACGTTTGAACCCCAGGCAAGGATGTAGCTGGAGTTGTACCAGTCAGCGGATTCAGGAACGTCCGTCTGTTCGCCCCAGGTCTGCGGAGACGCTGGCGGCAAATCGCAGTACCAGTCGTAGAAGCTCAGACAGGTCCCGCCAATCAGGGAGAGATAACGTGCGCCGGAGGCGTAGGACACCATCGACATCGCCGGGATTGGCGAGAAACCTGCCACGCGGTCCGGGCCGTAGGTTTTGACGGTATAGACGTTAGAGGCGGCAATCAGCTCATTCACTTCCTGCCAGGATGAACGGACAAAGCCGCCGCGACCGCGCGCTTGCTTGAAGCTTTTCGCTTTATCGGCGTCTTCGATAATAGAGGCCCAGGCATCCACCGGATCGCTGTGCTGAATTTTTGCTTCACGCCACATTTTCATCAGGCGTTTACGCATCAATGGGTATTTCAGGCGGTTAGCGCTGTACAGATACCAGGAATAGCTTGCGCCGCGAGGACAACCGCGCGGTTCGTGGTTTGGCATATCCGGACGCGTACGCGGATAGTCGGTCTGCTGCATTTCCCAGGTCACTAAGCCATTCTTGACGAAGATCTTCCAGCTACAGGAACCGGTGCAGTTTACACCGTGTGTAGAACGAACGACTTTGTCATGCTGCCAACGTTGACGGTATCCATCTTCCCAGTCCCGGTTTGTCTCCAGAACCTGTCCGTGCCCATCGGCAAACGTTTCGCCCTTCTGCTTGAAGTAGCGAAACCGGTCCAAAAATTTGCTCATCGGGTATCTCCTGTGTGGAGCCTGTGGCTCTCTAAATCGACATTGCTGATTTGCAGCGAAGGTAACGCCATGAAAGATGACGGGAATTGATAACGATCAAGGCGGACGGGGTTACTCACCCGCAGCATTTTCCGCTATACCCCTAAAGCGGTATAAAATTTGATATTTTATTTATATGATTTATAAGGGTTTTTATTATTTGCCGCACAAACAGAACGGTTTTATTTAACATCTTAGGTATTAAGGAGTAGGCGTTTCTGCAAAGCGATGGCGATCACAGTGTTACATGAGGCTAAGCAGTAAAACCCATAACAGTATGTTGTAACTAAAAAGTGCATAAAAAGAGCGCGGCACTGTGGCCGCGCAAACGGATAATCAAACTTACCTATTTTTCTTAGTATTACGGCCGTATACCAGCCACGTAATGACGACGCAGGCGATATAGAATACGAGGAACACTTTCATCGCGCCGGCAGGAGAACCGGTCAAATCGAGCGAGATACCAAAGGCTTTCGGGATAAAGAAGCCACCGATCGCGCCGATTGCAGAGATGAAGCCCAGCGCAGCCGCCGTGTCCGTTGCAGATTCGCGCATCGCTTGCTCTTCATTGCCACCCTGCGCTTTCACACGCTCCATTGTCATCTTACGGAAAATCACCGAAATCATCTGGAAGGTCGAGGCACTGCCCAGACCGGCCGTCAGGAACAGCACCATAAACACGGCGAAGAACGCGCCAAAATTACCGCCCTGCCCGTGGGTTGGCAGCGTCAGGAACAGCAGTCCGCAGAAAATAGCCATCAACACAAAGTTAACCAGCGTAACGCGCGTCCCGCCCAGACGGTCGGAAATCATCCCACCAGTTGAACGTGCCAGGGCACCAATGAACGGACCGAAGAACGCATAATGCAGGATCTGCACATCCGGGAACTGGGTTTTCGACAGCATGGCGAAACCAGCAGAGAAGCCGATAAACGATCCGAACGTTGCCAGATAGAGCAGCGCCATAATCCACAGATGCGCGCGCTTCAGTACCGGCAGCTGTTCGCTCAGAGAGGCTTTAGACGCGGACAGGTCGTTCATGAAGAACCACGCCATCAGGGTCAATACCACCAGGAACGGTACCCAGATCCAGGCCGCATTCTGCAGATACAGCATTGAACCGTCCGGTTGTTCCGCACCGCCGCCGCCAAATACCGCGAAGATGGAGACAGAGATCGCCAGTGGCGCAATCAGCTGCATAACGCTGACGCCCATGTTACCCATGCCGCCGTTAATACCGAGTGCACCACCTTGCTTCGCCTTCGGGAAGAAGAAGCTGATATTCGCCATACTGGACGCGAAGTTAGCCCCCGCAAAACCGCACAACAGCGCGATGGTTACGAAAACGCTAAACGGTGTAGAGGTGTCCTGCACCGCAAATCCGAGCCACACGCAAGGGATGATCATGATGCCGGTACTGAATGCCGTCCAGCGACGACCACCAAACAGCGGCACCATAAACGCGTAAGGCACACGCAGCAGCGCACCCGACAACGCAGGCAACGCCGTCAGCATAAACAGCTGATCGGTCGTAAATTTAAAACCGACTTTAGGTAAGTTCACCGCCACGGCACTAAACAGCATCCACACGCAAAACGCCAACAACAAACACGGAACAGAAATCCACAGATTACGACTTGCTATACGTTGCCCGCGCTGTTGCCAGAACACCGGATCTTCCGGACGCCAATCGCTAATAACAGCACCAGTATCCCTTTCGGGGGCGGATGAGTGACTCATAGACACCTCTGATTATCAAAATGATGCTGCAAACTGTAGGGTTTTAAGCAGGCGGTAAGTTGATATAAATCAAAGGAAAAGGGGGCAGATTAGCGCGCGAAAAATCGTCATTACCCTAAGTGAGTAGGGTTTTTCGATAAAAAAGGTGTGGTTTTTCACGGTGCTGACGACGTAAGTTCACCGCCTCCCCCCGACGATTACCCACATGGCAATTTAGGAGTAATCCCTTGTTGGTATGGGTATACTCCAGGGTATACACCAGAATAGCGCCATTCCTGGAGGCAGGCAAAATCCGGAGCAAGGCAAGCCCATGTTAAAACGACTCTTCTCCCCGCTGACGCTGGTTAATCAGTTGGCCCTCATCGTATTGCTGTCCACCGCTGTGGGTGTGACGGGCATGGCGATCTCTGGCTGGCTGGTACAGGGTGTACAGGGTAGCGCCCATGCCATCAACGAGGCAGGATCGCTGCGTATGCAGAGTTATCGCCTGCTGGCGGCCGTCCCGCTTACGCCGGTAGACAAACCCCTGCTGGACGACATGGAACGCACCGCATTCAGCCCGGAACTGGTGATCGCCGCGCGGCGTGATGGTCAGCAGGCCCAGTTGAAGGCATTGCAGGATTACTGGCATAGCCAACTGGAGCCCGGCCTTAAGCAGGCCAAAAGCGCGGAAACCGTTGCCGATGACGTTGCCCGTTTTGTCGCCCGAATCGACACGCTGGTTTCCTCCTTCGATTCCTCCACCGAAATGCGCATTGAACGCGTCGTGATGGTCCACCGGGCAATGGCTATTTTTATGGCTCTTCTGCTCATTTTTACCATCGTCTGGCTGCGTGCGCGTTTGCTGTATCCATGGCAACAACTGCTGGCCGTCGCGCGGGCCGTCACGGAAAGAGATTTTACCCAGCGCGCGCACATTAGCGGACGCAACGAAATGGCCATGCTGGGTCAGGCGCTTAACACTATGTCCGGGGAACTGGCCGAAAGCTACGCGGTGCTGGAAAAGCGTGTACAGGAAAAAACGGCGGGTCTGGAGCAAAAGAACGAAATTCTCTCTTTCCTGTGGCAGGCAAACCGCCGTCTGCATTCGCAAATCCCGCTTTGTGAACGCCTTTCGCCAGTGCTCAACGGTCTGCAAAGTCTCACGCTTTTGCATGATATCGAACTGCGGGTCTACGACGTTGAAGACGAAGAAAATCACCAGGAATTCACCTGCCAGTCCGACATGTCCTGCGATGACAAAGGCTGTCATCTTTGCCCGCGCGGTTTACCGCCGCTCACCAGTAGCGGTACAACACTGAAATGGCGTCTCACTGACAGCCACACTCAGTACGGTATCCTGCTGGCTACGCTTCCGACGGGTCGCCATTTGAACCACGATCAGCAACAGCTGGTCGACACGCTGGTCGAACAGCTCACCGCGACCCTGGCGCTCGACAGACACCAGGAAAAACAACAGCAGCTGATCGTGATGGAAGAGCGCGCCACCATCGCCCGCGAGCTTCACGATTCGATCGCGCAATCGCTCTCCTGCATGAAAATGCAGGTGAGCTGTCTGCAAATGCAGGATGACGGTCTGCCCGAGAGCAGTAAGCAGCTGCTGGGCCAGATCCGCAACGAGCTGAATACCTCATGGGTGCAGCTCCGCGAGCTGTTAACGACCTTCCGCCTGCAGCTCACGGAACCCGGGCTACGGCCTGCGCTGGAGTCGAGTTGCGATGAATTCAGTGCCCGGCTAGGCTTCCCGGTGAAGCTGGATTATCAGCTCCCCCCGCGTTTTGTGCCCTCTCATCAGGCCATACATTTGCTGCAGATCGCCCGTGAGGCATTGAGCAATACGCTCAAGCACGCCAGCGCGACGGCAGTAACCGTGACCGTAAGTCACCACAATAATCAGGTGAAACTTACCGTCCAGGATAACGGCTGCGGCGTGCCGGAAAACGCTGAGAGAAGCAACCACTATGGTTTAATTATTATGCGAGACCGAGCGCAAAGCCTGCGCGGAGATTGCCAGGTTCGCCGGGGTGAGTCTGGCGGCACTGAAGTAGTGGTGACATTTATACCCGAAAAGCCTCTAACCACTTATCCAGGAGAAAATTATGTCTAATCAGGAACCGGCAACCATTCTGTTAATCGACGATCATCCGATGCTGCGCACCGGCGTAAGACAACTTGTCAGCATGGCGGAAGATATTACCGTTGTAGGTGAAGCCAGCAACGGTGAACAGGGTATTGAACTTGCCGAATCTCTCGATCCTGATTTGATCCTGCTTGATCTCAATATGCCTGGCATGAACGGTCTGGAGACGCTGGATAAATTGCGTGAAAAATCGCTGTCCGGACGGATCGTGGTGTTTAGCGTATCCAACCATGAAGAAGACGTGGTGACAGCGCTAAAACGCGGGGCCGATGGCTATCTGCTCAAAGACATGGAACCGGAAGATTTACTCAAAGCCCTGCAACAGGCGGCAGCGGGTGAAATGGTACTGAGCGAAGCGCTAACGCCCGTCCTCGCCGCCAGCCTGCGCGCCAACCGCGCCACATCTGACCGCGACGTCACGCAATTAACCCCACGCGAGCGCGATATTCTGAAGCTGATCGCCCAGGGCTTGCCGAACAAAATGATCGCCCGCCGTCTGGATATCACCGAAAGCACGGTGAAAGTGCATGTGAAGCATATGCTCAAGAAAATGAAGCTGAAATCACGCGTCGAAGCGGCAGTGTGGGTACATCAGGATCGTATCTTTTAATCTCACTCATTTGGCAGCAGCTGATAGCCGCCATCGTCATCTGGCAACGCCACCAGTGGTTGCGACAGAGAGAGCGTGATCTCATTGGAAGAGACACGCTGCCCATCTTTATCTTCCACGACGACGGACAGTTTCCAGCGATTAGTCGCCCCTTCGCTCGCATCCCAGGCGGGCATAATCACGCTCCATCCCTCATCGCTATTCACATTCGCAGGCGAGGTCAAACTCAGCGCATGCGTATCACCCTGCCAGTGAAGCTGTCGCACCCCGTGGGTACTGCGGACCTGCAATTTCAGGACCACCGTTTCCCCCGGCGTTAAATCCCACGGCGGCGTGGCCAGATAGACCGACAGCGTTTTACGCTGGCGGAACTCCATCACCGGCAGACTGGTGCGCTCCACCGGATCGTAACGGCTCCCGCGCAGCGAACGGGTTGCTGCCACCTCATCCGACGACAGCTGCTTTTTCAGCGGGACGCCAAAGCGATAGTTGAGCTTCATGCCCAGATTATTTTGGCTCACCCCGCTTTCGCCCTGCTTATGCGCGGCGGAAAACGTCAGCAAAGGCACCGGCGTATAATCGAGACCCAAATTAACCGCCATCGGATTGTGATACCCCGTCCCGCTACGAAACAGGTCGACGTTATCGCCAAAATATTGCTCAAAACTCACGCTGGTATTCAGATGATGAAAATAAGGCAGCCAGGCTTTGGCCGTCACGTCATATCCGCGCGCCATGCGCTGCTCCTGAAGATCCGAGCTGTCACGCCAGCTGGCAAACGGCTGATAATAATTTGCCGACAGGCGCAGGTTTTCACCCCAGGCTTCCGCCCCAAGCCCGGCTCTTTGCAGATTCTCATCCAGCAGATTGTCGTAAAACGTGTTGTAGCCGAGCAGCCATTTTCCTGCCACCCAGCGCTGGCCAATCCCGGCGTTGCTCACCAGACCGTCCGTTTGCTGCGTAAGGCCCAGCTGGCTCCAGCTCAGATAGCGATTATTATCCTGCCAGGGGATAAACCACCTGCCGCTGCTGCCGTTAAATTTGCCCTCTTCGTCGACCAGTAAATCGACGCTGGCGTTCCCCCAGGGCGAAAGCCAGGATTCAATCTGCTCATTCACTTCGCCGCTGACCGCATCACGCACTTTGCCAAACGCAAACTGACGCGCCTGCTCGCTGGTCGTCAGGCCGTTGTCGGTCATGCTCGCTTCACCGAATGCTTTCGCCATTTCGGCAAGATGCTTTTCGCTTTCGCCAGTCGGTTTAGCAAGCCCGAGATCCGGCAGGCTATCGCCGTTGTTATCAAACGGATTTTGCGCCTGTTGCATAAAGGAATTTGGCGCACCGAAAACGGCTCCGGCCGTGAAAAGGAGGAGGAAGAGAAGATTTCGAACGCGGAAAACAGCAACCATCAAATTATAAATGTGATCCAGATCTCATGTGTGACCAGTTTACACCATAACGTGGTTTGGCACAGTTTGCAGCTTTAGGGGGAATTTCCGGATTATCCTGAAGCGTCTGGCTGCGTGAGCAGGAAGTATGATTAATCGGCGTGCCCGCTGTGGCGCTGAATACCCCCTCGACGCTTCGGGGGGGCCAATTTAGGGCCAGATATGGCTCAGCTATTTGTTCCGTTCACCTCACTTTTTTTGCCGGTCTATAACCACCCCACACGTGAATGGGTTAAGGCAGCTAACGCCGCCCCCTTAACACTCCCGGCTCCCGACAAGAAAATCGCCGCTTCGCGGTACTCTCCGCTTTTCCGTCAGGCGTTCGGGTCGGGCACGACTCTGCATCCTTGCAGGCCGCACCCTCTCCGCGCTTCCCTGCGCGTCGCCCCGGCCTGACGAAAACGCGTCGACGATTTACAGCCGGACCAGAGCAACGCGTTGATATCCATATTTTGTGAAGATATTTACCGCTGCATTAATGCCGCCGTACTCCCTTCGGCAATCAACCCTTTAAGCTCCGGCACGCACGACCCGCAGTTCGTCCCGCAGCGTAATGTCGCCCCCAGCGCCGCTGCCGAATCACACCCGCCCGCGATGGCTTCACGGATTGTGTTTTCTCCTACGCTAAAGCAGCTACAGATTATTCGTCCAGGGTCTTTACGCTCGCCAGGGCGTTGTCCGTCCAACAACGCATGACGTTCAACGCGTTCAGCAGGCGGCGTTTGAAACGCCGATACAATAAAATCATGTGCCAGCGCTGGCCGCGTTTTCCCTTCCCAAAACCCCAGCATCAGATCGCCGTTATGCCATGCCAGTATGCTGCTACGCTCGCCGGTCTGGGCAATCTGTAACTGCCAGCCCCGCGCGCTACAGTGCGCCAGAATCACCTCTGACAGCGATTTGTCGCTCGCCAGCGTAAGACGTTCAACACCCACCGTGGCTTTGCGCCACCAGTGGGCAAAAGCAGGCAGTTCAGGCAGCTCGCGCGCGTAAAGTTCGCCCTGCCATCCTGGCTGCCACGGCATAATCCTCACCGCCGTTTGTTTGCTTTCGGGCTGACCAGAAAGCGGATCGCAACGCCCTTCCACCAGCGCGTTCACCTTCCCCTGACGCGCAAAGCGGTTATTCCAGTGCATCGGGGTAAACGCTTCGCCGTCGCGTTGCCCCGCAGTCACATGCACGCGCGCGACCATCACCCCGCGCGGCGAACTCAGGCGCGCAAGCTGTCCGTCTTGCAGCGCAAAACGTCGCGCATCCGCCGCCGAAACGTCCACCTGCGGTTCGGCGATATGCTGCATCAACCGTGGAACGTAGCCCGTGCGGGTCATGGTGTGCCACTGATCGCGCACACGACCGCTGTTCAGAATCAGCGGATAAAGCGCATCGGGCACCGCGCCATGGCGTTCCGGCTCGACCGGGATAATTCGCCGCACCGGTATTTCACCTGTAGCCCATTGATAGGGTTCTAAATCATCCCACTGCTGGCGCGTTAACGTGACAAGGTCACTTAAGTTAAACGCCCGTGCGCCCGCATTTTCAAACGCCGACAGCGCGGCATGTTCGCAAAAAATTTCCTGCGGATGCTGCCAGTTAAACGCGGCACCGTAACCCAGTTTTTTGGCTATCTCAGCGATAATCCACCAGTCCGGTTTTGCCTCTCCCGGCGCGGGCAAAAACGCGCGCTGGCGCGAAATCCGGCGTTCAGAGTTTGTGACCGTCCCATTTTTCTCGCCCCAGCCCAGCGCCGGAAACCGGATATGCGCAAAGCGGCTGGTGTCCGTATCGCGCATCACTTCGGAGACGATCACCAGCGGGCACGACGCCAGCGCCTGACATACGGCGTGGCTATCGGGAAGCGAAACGGCAGGATTCGTGCCCATAATCCACACGGCTTTCACCTCTCCACGCGCAATGGCGTCAAACAGATCAACCGCCATCAGCCCCGGCGTCTGCGCCAGCCTTTCGGTTCCCCAGAAGCGGGCCACGCGTGAGAGATCGTCCGGTTCAAAGTTCATGTGTGCGGCCAGCTGGTTTGCCAGCCCACCCACTTCTCGCCCGCCCATCGCATTAGGCTGTCCGGTCAACGAAAATGGGCCGCAGCCTTCGCGGGCAAATTTCCCGCTGGCGATATGGACGTTAATAATCGCGTTGCACTTATCGCTCCCGCTCGACGACTGGTTGATGCCCATGGTGTAGAGCGTGACGGCGCGGGGCGCGACGGTGAACCACTGATAAAATGTCTCAATCTCTGCAACCGTTAACCCGCAAAATGCCGCCACGCGCGGCGTTGGCCAGCTATTTTCGTCCTGAATATGATTAAGCAGTCCGACAAACAATCCTGCATCGCTGCCCGGCAGCAACGCGAGATGCAGATCGGCGATATCACAGGTCGCGGTTTTGCGGGGATCGATAACCACCACCTTTAATGCTGGATTAGCAGCGCGCGCCTGCACCAGCCGTTGATAAAGCACCGGATGCGTCCAGGCGGCATTTGACCCCACCAGCACCACCAGATCGGTCTTTTCGATATCGTCGTAGCTGCATGGCACGATATCTTCACCAAACGCGCGCTTGTAGCCAGTCACGGCCGAGGACATGCACAGCCGCGAATTGGTGTCGATATTCGCCGCGCCAATGAATCCCTTCATCAGCTTGTTGGCCGCGTAGTAATCTTCCGTCAGGAGCTGCCCGGAGGCATAAAACGCCACGGCCTGCGGGCCGTCGGTCGCGATAATCTCCCGTAAACGCTCGCCCGCCGCTTCAAGCGCCTGTGACCACTCAACCTCACGATCGTCGATCATCGGGCGCAATAAACGCCCTTCCAGGCCGGTTGTTTCCCCCAGCGCCGAACCTTTCACACACAATCTGCCGTCATTCGCCGGATGCGTTTCGTCACCGCGCACGCGCACTTCGCCATTGTTTACGCTTGCCAACACGCCACAGCCGACACCGCAATACGGGCACGTCGTTCGGGTTTGGGTCATGAAGCCTCCGCACGCATCACCAGCTCTTCGCTGCTCACCCACACTTTGCCGCCTTCGATTTTCACCGGCCAGGCACGTACCGCCGGTTCGCCACTGTCCACCTGTCGCCCGTCGCGCAGGCGTATACGCTGTTTGTACAGCGGCGAGATAACGATCGGCTCGCCGCTCGCATCCCCCAGAATCCCGCGCGACAGCACGCTGGCGCTGCTGCCCGGCTCGATATCTTCCAGCGCATATACGGCTTTGCCGAATCGGAACAGCGCGATTTGCTGTTCACCAAGATGTGCGCCAATGCCCGCGTGTTCCGGGATTTCGTCGACTGCACAAATTTCCTGCCAGCGTTTGAAGGCCTCCGTCACCGGCGCGTTCACGCGGGTGCGGAACAACGCCAGACGGTTTGGATCGGCGAGCGTTGTTTGCCATTCGCATTGATACGTGTCGACAATCCGCGCCATCTCCTGCTCCAGTTCGTAGGCAATCCCCAGACTGTCATTCATGATCACATCGCGCAGATACTCGATGCCGCCCTCCAGATTGTCCATCCAGGTACTGGTGCGTTGCAGACGATCGGCAGTGCGGATGTAAAACATCAGGAAACGATCCACGGTGCGCAGCAGGGTTTTGTCATCCAGATCGCTGGCAAACAGATCCGCATGGCGCGGTTTCATGCCGCCGTTACCGCACAGATACAGGTTCCAGCCCTTGTCGGTCGCAATCACCCCGACGTCTTTACTCTGGGCTTCGGCGCATTCGCGGGTGCAACCTGACACCGCCATTTTGATTTTGTGCGGCGCGCGCAGGCCCTTATAGCGATGCTCCAGCGTCACGGCCAGACCCGTTGAATCCTGCACGCCGTAACGACACCACGTCGACCCGACGC
>Ga0209281_1000914_pt1 | contig 24536 bp, 13 predicted proteins | sample MedtruBG_FD_187514 | JGI IMG/M metagenome (GOLD analysis project Ga0209281, IMG submission 187514) | Root nodule microbial communities of legume samples collected from California, USA - Medicago truncatula BG (SPAdes) (version 2) | ecosystem: Host-associated > Plants > Roots > Nodule | place... | reverse complement strand
TAACTGAAGCTATTCTTTTTAAATTCTTATTCATATACCTTTCTACCCCCTAGAATTTTTATATATTTGATACTCCTATATATTAGCATTGATAACGTTTAATAAACATTGAATAATTTGTCTTTTACATATAAAATTATATCCTTTTTCATGTATAAAGAATTTTTGAATAAATTTTAACTCTACATACTATAAACTATACAATGCAATTTAGGAATATTTTAATTTATACAATACTAAAAGATTACAAAAAGATTAAACGGCCAAAGCCCTTTAGAATTTAGGACTTTAGCCGCTTAGACTAATTTTTATTATTTTCACATTTTACTTAACAAGGTGCAGTTTAGCTTTTAACGAATCCCAAAACAGAGAAACATAATTGTCGCTACCATTAATTTATTTACCATAATCATAGCACACTGAATAAACGGTAATAGGCTTATCTGTAGCACCTACATGGATTTTATCAAGTAATCCGCTAAAATTTGATGTGCCGAATGCTGCAACACAATTATCATATGAAAATTTAGCAAAATAATGACCATTTGCACTACCTGATTCACTAATAGAAACTTTGCTCCAGTTGTTTCCTCCAGACAGACTTTGTAAAATAAGTTCTACCTGATTCTGAGTGCCACTGTATTCTACGTAGAAATGTCCGCCTGACTTGATTATAGATGGATTAATAGTGCCACCGCATCTGGTTGTTGGAAGAGAAACTGCCTGTCCCCAGTTAGATGCACTTGATGAACCCCAAAATAGAGAAACATAATTATTATTATTGTTGCTTGAACCGTATGTTTTAACCATAGCATCAGCAATTCCGCCATAGGTAAAAGAAGCTGAATTACGGTTAAAGATACCAAACTTTTCGCCACCTACTCCAAAGCTATTATTGTCCCACCAAATACATGGGATCTTATACTGTTTTGCAAGAGATGTATAAATTGAGGCATATTTCTCACGGTCCGCTAGATTATTCTTATCTGTTGCACCGAATTCACCAATGACAACTGGAATTCCCTTGCTTATAAATACAGAATTTAGATTACTGAAAACAGAAGAAAGTGAATTATAGTCTGAATCTGTCCAATTAGAATGTCCATTTCCCTCAAACGCAAAATCAAAAGGAAGGTATGCATGGATGGAAACTGCAACCATGTTATCGTTGGCAAGTTTCTTCCAGCCGTATATTTTTGGACTGTCAGAAGAAGCACAGTAGGTTGGAAGCATAACCAATCGTGAACCATTGTTACCACCTGTTGCACGAATAGCAGCACGTCCCGCTTCATTGTATTCGTTTACACAATTATAGTAATCAGTGTTTCCGTTCCAGTCTTCGCCGCCCCTTGGCTCGTTATTCACTTCAAAAATCAATTTGTCTCCATAATTTTTAAAACGATTTCCTACTTGTGTCCATATAGTAGATAACTCATTCTTAACTCGTTGTTTAACAGAGTTATCTGTAGTAACCATACTTTGTAAATCATTATGATGAACATTTATTATAACATACATACCGTTTGCAAGACCATAATTTACAACGGTTTCAACTCTGTCCATATAATCAGATTTAATCGTATAGGTAGAAGGATTTGAATAATTATCATCCCATCTAACTGGAACACGCAAAGTTTTAAACCCTTTAGCTGCAATAGCATCAATCATTGCTTTTGTTGTGCGAGGATTTCCCCAGTAAGTTTCGTTATTTTCCGATTCTAGAGAGTTTCCAAGATTCCAACCTGCTCCCATATCAGCTACCAAATCAGATGCAGAAAGTCCTCTCATCTGTGTTGGATAGCTATATCCGGAAATAAATTCAGAGGTATCCATAGCCGCATAAGCATTAGAAGTTCCTATTCCTGGAATAGAAGATACTATACCTAATACTAAAGCAACTGAAATAATACCCTTAAGAGATAGTTTTTTTAGTGACATAGATTTAAACATTAATACACATCCTTATATAATATATTTAGGTTGATAAGGCAACCTATAACCCTTTAATGAATATATATTTATACAATATGAAATTGTATAATAACTTTATTAAACTGTGTGATGTCGAACCGTCCTTTAAGTATGATTTCATGGTTGGAAAACTAATACCTTTCTCGTTGAAAATAAGTTCATTTTATTTGTAATCAGGCCAATTCAAATAGATGTATGACAAAAATGATCTTAAATACTCAAACATAAGATTAATACCAAACTAAAATTTAGCTTTATGGTTCTTCTCACTTCTTGAATAGAATATCATATTACTAATTATAAAAATACATTCAAAATTACATATATTTTACACTAATTGTTATATATTTGAATTTTATTTATATTTGGATATATATTTGTGTTTTTATGTCACAAATATTATTTTTTATAAATTACTGTATTTTTCATTAATTTAATTTTGAAAAATTATATATTGTTATAGAAATATTGAAATATATGTTCAAACTTTTATATTATTGCTATATAATAAAACCTAAGAAAATACCTTATGCACTTCTATATATAACTAATTTTTTATCATATATATTTTCACCATACGATAATTGTCATAAAATTTAGTACTAAGTAGATACTAATTACCTTAGTTTATCTTCTCTCAATATTAAGTCTAATCTCCTATTTCCTGTTTAACGTATTTTCTTCTAATGATTGTTATGTGAATTTATTAGTTTATATTAAAAATTTATAGATGACTTATATGTAACACTTGTAGTTTTGAAAATATTATTCTATAAATCCCATAAACTACCCTCTAAATTTAAACTTTGCCAACATTTTTGTTAATTTGTTAGATTCTTTCATTAATTCCTCGCTAGCCACCGCACTGTCCTCAGCTATAACTGAATTTGATTGAACAATTTCTGAAATACGTTGAATTTCTATACTTATATTTCCTATTTTTTCTGATTGTTCATTAGATGCCATTGTAATTTTACTAATTAAATTATTTGATTCCTTTACTTTATTAACTATTTCTAATAAATTTTCTGCTGTATTATTAGCTATTTTTTTACCTATATTTATAGAATCTATTGATTCCTTTATTAAAACACTGGTTCTTTTCGCAGCTTTTGCGCTCATATTAGATAAAATTCTTACTTCCTCGGCTACAACTGCAAAACCTTTACCTGCTTCCCCTGCTCTTGCCGCCTCAATAGCCGCATTTAATGCTAACAAATTAGTTTGATCTGCAATTTTATCAATATCTTTTATAATATTATATATATTTTGTGAGGATATCTGAATTTCTTCCATAGATTTTATCATATTTTTCATTTCTTCATTACTTCGCTCTACAGTTTCAACGAATTTATTGGAAATTTCATTTGCTACATTTGAATTTTTAGCATTTACTTCAACTTGTTCATTTACTAACTTAGTATTCCCAGAAATATTAATAACTGCACTAGATTGATTGGTTACTCCTGTTGCCAAACTTTGTGATGTTATTGCCAATTGCTCCGCTCCACTATTTACCACATTAGATACTAACCTAATATCATTAAATATAGTATTTAATGATATTAATATATTATCAATGGATGTTTTCATTACAATAAAATTACCTTTATACTTTTTCTCCGTACCCACATTCAAATTTCCCTTTTCTATATTAGCTAAAATTCTAGATAAATCTTCAATATATCCATTAATTGTTGAAACCATATCACAAAATGCAGATTCTAACTCTCCAATTTCATCTTCCGAATCCACTTGTATAGACACATCTAGATTACCTTGTGCTATTTTTTTAGAAATATCTACAACCTTTCTGATTGATTTAGATATGCTGTTTGATAAATATTTTGACAATTTAATTGTTAGTGCTATAGTTGTCACTAAGGCTAGAGTAATTATTATTAGAGACAATATTTCAAGTTTAATTAGATTTGAAGATAAGCGCTCTCCCTCTTCAACTTTGATTTTCATAAGATTGTTTATACTATTTATTATGTTATTACTAGAAACGCCCCCTTTAATCTTAAAAGTATATAATGCATCATCCTTCTTTCCTTTTTCAGTTAAATCAACAACATCATTTACTAAATTAATGTACTTGCTCAAATTAGTTTTTACTTCATTGAATGCTTCAATTTCTCTAGAAGTGCTACATTTATCTTCTAACTTTGGTAGTGTTTCATTAATTATATCTATTGCTTTTTTTAATCTAATTTCTTCTAATTTAATATCCTCCATGCCACTTGATGTAATAATATCTCTTATTATATAAAATGTCTTTTCAACCTCTATACCTAAACTTCCAATCTCACCTTGTACAAAACCATAATTATTCAAGGTATACTTATACTTGTTATTTGTTTCTAATAAGAAAATTAATCCTACAACACTGGCTATATTCGATAAAATTAAAATAATTATAAATGAGCTTTGTAATTTTTTCTTTATACTTTTTTTCTCAAACATATTGCTTAAAGTAAATACTTTCTTATTAGTTTTTTTCTCATTAATATAAATTCTTTCATTATTAGAAATATTAGCCTTCCTACTCAAAATGAAATTGTTCTTAGTCTTATTAGGATTCTTGTTTATTTTTATTATATTTTTTTTCATCATATTGTTCCTTCCTCACTCTTCCATTATTAAAAAGTATAATTATATTTTTCAAAAATTATTATTTAAATGTAATACTATATACTTATATTGCAATCCATATTTTGATTATTTTAAGTAAATTCAAATGCATTTTTTATAGATGTTTAATTATCAGAAATACACCAGAGAATACTCTCTAGTGTATTTCACATTTTATTTGGTTATTTAGCTAATTCACCATATTCGATTCCAAGTCCATTTGCTCCTAAATATACTCTGCTGTATTTCATCTTATCTTCTGTATTTATTGTATTAGCCGTTCCATATTGATGCTTACCATCATTTACACTCCCCATGTACCACCTTTCTCTTCATATCTATGCACCAGCAATTTTAGCATGAATATAAAGTCATATAAAGTTTACTTAAACAAAATTTTATATAATTACCAGAAAGTATATTTTGAAGTTATTTATATAAACATTCTATATTCATTTTTTAAAATCTTATACCATTAAAATTTCATAAGTTTCACCTTAAGTTTTAGTGAATTTATACTAGATTACATAAAAAAAGAATACTGCATTTAGAGTATTATTTATCCTATTACTCCGAAATACAGTATTATATTATTTATTATTTTTTTTATAATTTAGTGGACTCATTCCCATGTATTTTTTGAATTTACTATGAAAATAATCTATATTTTTATAGCCTACTTTTTCACTTACTTGATATACTTTAAGCTTTTCTTCAGTTAAAAATCCCTTAGCTTTTTCAATCCTAATTTTATCTACATATGTATTAAAGTTTTCTCCAGTAGCACTTTTAAATAACTTCCCTAAATATGCACTATTGTAATTAAAAATTTCGGCCAAACCTTCTAATTTTAGATCTTTATAATAATTTTTGTTTATGTAGTTGGTCATTCTCTTTATTATATTATCTGATGAATTATCTGCAATCTTATTTGAAAGAGCAGAGAAATTTTCAAATAAATAATCCATTAGTTCTTTCAAACTATTTTTCGAATATATTCCCTCAATTATTTGTTCTTTATCTGCAATCATATTATCTTCAAGATCATAATCCTTCACCAGTTTTTCTTTTAACTCCAAAAATATTCTTATTGCAATAATTTTTATTTTATCTTCAGAGTACTTGTTATGTTTCAAATAATTTTCTACCTTACCAAATGAAATTCTCAACTGTTCTAAATCATTAACCTCAACATAACTATATATTTTTTCAATATTAAATTCTTCCTTATCATCTTTATTATTCTTCTCCTCTTCATCAATAACGGCTGATATAATGCCTCTCTCAAAATACAAGAATTTTTCTTTCATAAGTATTTCCGCTTCTTTATATGATTTATGTATTTCTATAACTCCTCTTACTTCATTTCCTACAGCTATAAAAATATTTCTTTCCATGTCTTTGGTAACTTTTTCTTTCAAATCATTTAAAGTTCTATTAACTCTTATATCTTTAAAATTCTTAAATAATAATACTATATAATCATCTATCTTGATAATATCGATTTCATTAGAATAGCTGCTTAATGTACTTCTAATAATATTTTCTAGAGGTGCTGATTCAGCATCTATTATTGCCACTTGTAAATTATCATACTTAGAATAGTTTCCTGCCAATTCTACATTACCTTCTAAAAATAATTTTTTAAGATTAATCTCTTCTATCACCTTTTTATCTTTTTCCCATTTATTTTCATCTTCAATTTCTTTTTTTAGTTCCAATAATATTTCCATTAACTCATCTTCATCTACTGGCTTTAAAATGTATGATTTTGCACCATACTTAATAGCATCCTTTGCATACTTGAAATTTGAATATCCACTTATGATTATAAATTTCCCCTTATACCCTTTTTCCCTAGCTTCTTTTATAACATCTATTCCTAATTTTCCTGGCATTTTTATATCTAATAAAACTATATTAGGATTTAAATTAACTATTTTTTCTAATCCTTCATCAGCATCCCCTGAATCTCCACATATTCTAAACCCGTTTTCTTCCCACGGAACAATAATCTTAAGCCCTTTTCTTACATTTGGTTCATCATCAATAATTAAAACATCTAGCATTCAACTTTCCCCCATTGGTAAATATATTTTAACAGACGTTCCTACTTTAAATTCGCTATCAATTTTCACCCCATACTCGTTACCATAATGTATTTTTATTCTCTTATTAACATTTCTCATCCCAATGCTCTTACTTTCATCCTCTACTCTGTTTAATATTTCATTTAATTTTTTTAATTTTTCTACTTCAATACCTATTCCATCATCCTCTATCTGTATTATTAATTCACTATTTTCCTTGTAAATCCTAATTAGTACTGTTCCTTTTTCCTTTCGTTCCTCAAGGCCATGTACAAAAGCATTTTCTACAACAGGTTGAAGCAATAAAGGTAATATCATATATTCTTTTATATTAATTTCTTCATCAATAATTAATTCATAATTTACCATTCCTTCAAATCTCATAGATTGAATCTCTAAGTAGTTACTGATTAATTCTAACTCAGATTTTAACGGCACTGGTTTACCGCTAACTTCTAAATTCCTTCTCATTATTTTTCCCAGCTTTTTAACTATGTCTGCAATTTCTCTATCTCCTTTGCATAAGGCTTTCATTCTTATAGTTTCTAGAGTATTATATAAAAAATGTGGGTTTATTTGACTTGATAACATTTTAAACTCTGCTTCCTTTTGACTTGCTTTTAACTTTTCTTCTTGTATTTCTTGAACATAAACTTGATTTATTAAATTTCTTATACTTTCCATCATAAACTTCAGATCTTGGTAAAGTTGTCCAATTTCATCTGTACCATATATCTTTTCCCTTATATAAAAATCCCCATTAACTACTCTATGCATTTCACGTCTCAGTGAATTTATTCTACTTGATATTCCTTTTGAGAAATATACAATAATTATTAATGATCCTATAACAGCTGCTAGTGCAACCTTTAAACTATTAAAAATCACGCTATTAGTTTGTTCTGTTATTTTTAAAGCTGGCAGAGAAACTAACACTTGTAAATTATTATTCAATGCTTTTTCAATTTTAAACGAATTCATTATTAAATAGCTTTCTTCTCCCTCAAAAGAAGTTTTTGTTACTAATTTATTATTTTCAGATAGTTGCTCAACTATTTCTCCTGATAATTCGTTTCTCAAGTCATAGTTCTCTTTAAGTAGAATTGTATGTCCATCGATTGCAATTATACTATTAGAATCAGAATCGGCTATAGCCTTTAAACTGTAATTATTAACATCTATCACCAATACTGCAATCAACCTTCCATTACTATCATTAATTGATCTTATAAGAGATACATTCTCTGAATCTGACAATTTATTTTGTGTCACTTTCCATGATATCTTTCCTTTTCCTTTAATTGCTTCTTTGTACCATTCTTCGCTTTTTATTTGATCATTCACTTTTAATATAGTCGAAGTTGAAAGTAATGTTTCATTTTCAGAATAAATAGTTATATTGGATAATTCTCTATAATATTTCAAATAGTTTTCCACCACTTGATAGTTATTATAAGCATTTATAAATTCTGAACTACCATTATATTTCTGACTAATAAGCAAAACCAGATTACTATCCATGTATATCATATCAGAAACCTTTGTTGCTACCTTCGTAATTTCCTCCAATCTGTATTGCATTGTATTTACATTATTTTCTGCATCAGCAATAGATTTATTAACAACTATTTGATTCATTCTTACTGTCAAATAAATACTAACAAGTGCTACCGTAACTATAACAACAATCAGATATGCTAATATTAATTTATTCCTAATTTTAATACTGTTAATAAATAACTTTAATTTATCTTTCATAAAATCATACCCCTTAAAATATTATGAGTATTATTCGCAAAATTTATATATTCTAAATTTTATTCAAAGTCATTATATCGAATCTCAAACAAAATTCCAACATTTTATTTATTGTTACCTCATATATTAAATGTATAGTTACTATCTTCCAATAATTCTCTAATTTTTATAGTAATAATAGTAGAATTTATACTCTACTTTTTTATGCATACTTGAATTATCATGGAATGTAATACAGCTATTTTAATGCAAGGAGGAACTATAAATGATAAATTCAAATCTACCATTTGTTCTTTATGGTGGGGATTATAACCCAGATCAGTGGAGCCGAGATGTTATTGAAGAAGATATGAAGTTTTTTAAATTAGCTAATATAAATATTGTTACATTACCTGTCTTTAGTTGGGCTTTATTACAACCAAATGAAGATACATATAACTTTGATTGGCTTGACGAAATTTTAGATTTACTAAAGAAAAATAATATAAGCGTTTGTTTGGCAACGTCTACAGCTGTACAACCTTCTTGGATGTCCAGAAAATATCCAGAGATGCTTCCAGTTGACTTTGATGGAAGAAGAAGAAAATTTGGCGGACGGGTTAAATTTTGCCCTAATAGTGACAAATATCGTGAATTCTCAGTTAAATTAACAACAAAGCTTGCAGAGAGATATAAAAACTATGATAATATAGCTCTTTGTCACATAGGAAATGAATACGATAACTATTGCTATTGTGATAATTGTAAAAATAAATTTATTGAATGGCTTAAAAACAAATATACTACTTTAGAAAACTTAAATAAAGCTTGGAATACAAACTTCTGGGGACATACTCTTTATTCATGGGAAGAAGTTACAGTTCCATCTGGATTAAGTGAAATGTGGTATGGCCAAGATAAAATTTGTACTAATTTTCAGGGAATAGCTTTAGATTATAATCGTTTTATGTCAGATTCAATCTTAGGCTGCTATTTAGGTGAATATGATGCAATTAAATCAATTACGCCTGATCTTAAGATAACAACTAACTTAATGGGTGCATTTAAACCATTAGATTACTTTAAATGGGCTGAACACATGGATGTAATATCTTGGGATAACTATCCATGTTATGGTGATGAGCCAAGTGTAGTAGCTATGAGGCATGATTTAATGAGAAGTTTAAAAGGTGGAGAGCCTTTCATGCTTATGGAACAAAGCCCAAATCAACAAAACTGGCAGCCTTACAATACAGTAAAGCGTCCAGGTGAGCTTAGATTACAAAGTTATCAAAACATGGCACATGGTGCAGATAGCATAATGTACTTCCAAATGAGACAATCTATTGGATGCTGTGAAAAATATCATGCTGCAGTTATATCTCATGCTGGCAGCGAAAATACAAGAATTTTTAAAGATTGTGCAACCATAGGTAAAGAACTTAAAAACTTAGGTGATTCTATTATAGATTCAAAATTTGATTCTACAGTTGCAATTATTTTCGATTGGGATAATTGGTGGGCAGTAGAATTCTCTAGTGGTCCTTCTGTTGATTTAAAATATATTCCTCAAGTCGAAAAATATTATAAAGCCTTCCACAAGAGAAACATACCTGTAGACTTCGTTAGACCAAATGATGATTTATCAAAGTACAATGTTGTGGTAGCTCCTGTTTTATATATGTTAAAAGAAAATGTTTCTGATAATATAAAATTCTTTGTAAAAAAAGGCGGAACTTTTATAACAACCTTCTTCAGTGGTTACGTTGATGAAAATGATCGTGTTCAACTTGGTGGATATCCTTCTGAGCTTAGAGACTTATTAGGTCTATGGGTTGAAGAACTTGATGCACTTCCACTAGAAATGAAAAATAGCATTAAAATAAATAACTCCTTAACTGGTTTTGATGATGAATATGAGTGTAATATGCTTTTTGACTTGATTAATTTAGAAGGCGCTAGTCCTTTAGCTGTATATGGCTCTGATTTTTATAAAAACCGTCCTGTTATTACTTGTAATAGTTATGGAGAAGGTAAAGCTTATTATATCGGTACTAACACTGAGGATAAATTTATAGATGATTTAATATCTCACTTAGACCCTTCTAATTCATTAGGATTAGATTTTGAAATTCAATCAGGAGTTGAAGTAACAAAACGTATTAAAGATGATAAAAAACTTTATTTTGTTCTTAATCATAACCTAAATGAAGTTTCAATAAACTTAAAAAATAATATATACATGAACCTTTTAACAAACGAAAAAGTTTCTAGGAAATTACTACTAGATTCTAGGGATGTTGCTATATTAAAGCAGCTAAACTAATCTAATATTAATCTCTTTTTATATTAATGAGAGTGCCTTAGGATAATTTTTAATTATTTTAAGACACTCGTTTTAAAATATCTAACCTAACTCTAAAGGCACTTTTCTCTTTACATTTATCAAAAGAAAAATACCATGCAAGATAACAACTTATCTTACAGGGCATAATTTTTATATATTTTAAACAGTAAATTGTTTAATTAGCTCTATCTTAATGAAACTTTTAATCAGTCATATTATCTAGCAATCGAAAAAACAGATCACCCGTTCTCTCCACCTGATTCAGCATGACTATGATTTCTCTAATTGGGTATCTATATTAGAATTTATAATTAGAAGCTACATTAATATCTTTTTCTAATCTGAGGTCTTGTGCAGAACTACCAACAAGAACTTTAAATTCACCAGGTTCAACTGTCCACTTTTTATCTTCTACATTATAAAATGCTAATGCTTTCGTATCTAATTTAATTTCAACTTCCTTAGTTTCACCTGCTTTTAAGTTGATTTTATCAAAGCCTTTTAATTCAATCTTTGGTCTTTCTATAGATGATTCCAAATCACTTATATATACTTGAGGAACTTCAGCTCCATCTACTTCTCCTACATTTGTCACTTTAAACTTCACTAATATATCAATATCATTTAATTTCTCGCTAGTTGATATTCTTAAATCATCATATTTAAATTCTGTATATGAAAGACCATGTCCAAATGCAAATAAAGTATCTACATCATATGTTGAAAAATATCTGTATCCAACAAATATTCCTTCTCCATAATTTACAGTTTCTCCACCTGGGAATTCTCCTAATTTATGAGCCGGAGAATCTTCTAATTTTCTTGGGAATGTTGCTGTAAGTTTTCCTGAAGGATTTACATCTCCAAATATAACTTCTGCAAGTGCTCTTCCACCTTCCATTCCGTTATACCAAGTTTGGACCACCGCATTTGCTTCATCTAACCACTCACTCATATCAATTGGAGCTCCGCTTAGCATCACTATTACTGCATTCTTATTAACTTCCAATACACGTTTAATTAGTTCGTCTTGTTCATATGGAAGATTAAGATCTGTTTTATCATATCCTTCACTATCTATTCTTCTTTTTATTTCTTCATCTTTATTTACTGAAAGAGCATTGTTTTCTAACTGTAAATCATCTGCAGTATGTTTTAATCCTCCTACAATTATTACAGCATCAGAAGTCTTTGCAAGTTCAACTGCTTCATTAATTAATTGCTCTTTAATAGATGAATCTGCACTATATCCCTTTGCATATTTTACTTCTGTTTCGCCACCTAATCTCATATTAAATCCAAGAAGTGGAGTTAATTCATATAAAGATTTAATTTCTGCACTTCCACCACCATTTGAATGAGATATATTTGCATTTTCACCTATAACAGCTAAAGTTTTTATTTTCGAATCTTTTAAAGGAAGAATTTTATTTTCATTTTTTAATAATACTATAGACTCTCTAGCAACATCTAAAGTTAATTGTCTATGCTCAATAGCATTATAAGTTCCTCTTTTTCTGTCTTCAGAGAATATATTTAATTTATACATTAATCTTAAAATTCTTCTAATCTTTTCATCTACAACTTCTTCTTTAACTCTACCTTCTTTTACTGCTTTAATTAATGGATCTGCGAAAAAGTAATCATCAAAGTTGTAAGCAACATTCATTTCAATATCCATACCAGCATTAGCTGCTAATTCAGTATCATGAATTGCTCCCCAGTCTGATACAACAACTCCGTCAAATCCCCATTCTTCTTTTAAGATTCCTTCTAACAATTCCCTATTATGTGAACAGTGATATCCAAATAACTTATTGTAAGCACTCATTATAGAGTAAGCATTTCCTTCCTTTACTGCCTTTTCAAAAGCTGGAAGATATATTTCTCTTAATGTTCTTTCATCAACAATTGCCTCAACATTCAATCTCTCTGTTTCTTGATTATTAACTGCAAAATGTTTTACACATACTGATACATCATTCTCTTCCTGTACACCTTTTATAAATGGTACTGCCATTTCTCCTGTCAAATATGGATCTTCAGACATGTATTCAAAATTTCTTCCACATAAAGGACTTCTAATTATATTGATTCCAGGTCCCAATATTATATCTTTCCCTCTTCCCCTAGCTTCATTTCCTAAAACTTGTCCGCTTTTATATGCTAAATCTTTGTTCCATGTTGAAGCCAATGCTAAGCTACACGGAAGATAAGTAACATAATCATCAGAATTTCCTATTGGAGCCCAGCTATCATCTGGGAATTCATTTCTAACCCCCATTGGTCCATCAGACATTTTTATAGGCGGTATATTTAGTCTTTTAACTCCTTCTGTTCTAAATAAACCATTTCCGTGACACATGGCTGCCTTCTCTTCAATAGTTAATTCTGCAATTATTTCTTCTATTTTTTCTTTGTATTTTAATTCATTCTTAGTCATTGTTTGCTCACTCCTCAAAATTGAATTTTCCATTTTAATTAGTTATATTCAATAAGGATAGGCTACCCTATCCTTATTAAATTTCATATAAATAAGAATCTAACATTCTTCTTATTTTCATTTATATCATTACTAAAATTTTGTTATCATCATTTTAGGCATATATAAAGAAGAAAATATGCTTGGCAGATGCACTTATTATTTTTTAATTATGCATTATTAAGATAAGTGACATATAACACTGCAATTTCCTGATGGTATTGTTATCTTTGTATCATTACCCTCTGTTTCAATTTTGACACCATCTGCCTTTACATCTGTTACATCTTTTAAAATCATAGTCCAAAGCTTATCTGTTCCTGTTGATTCTATATTTATTGTTTTCCCATTCTTTAATACTTGAACTTGAAGAGCTTCATTTCTATTTTCGTCTAATACTTTTGCACTTGTAGTTATATCGTCTTTTAATTCATACGCTAATAAACATACATCTTCTCTATAATCATAATCTGGCTTATTATTTTCATTACCTACTGCTATAATGCTATTTTCTTTTACCATCATAGGTATACTCAAATAATCATGGTTTTCATTTATCCATCTTCCACCATCGTATTTTTTACCAGTAATAAAATTAGTCCATTTTCCTTCTGGTAAATAGTAGTTAGCTTCTCCTTCTTCATTAAATATAGGAGCTACCAAAATTGAATCACCAAGCATATATTGTTTATCTAGATAAGTACAAGCATGATCATCTTGGAATTCTAAAATCATAGATCTCATCATTGGAATTCCTTTTGCATGAGCTGTATTTGCTGCTTCATATAAATATGGCATTAAACTACATTTTAGTTTACTAAAGAATCTTACTACACTTGAAGCATCTTCATCATACGCCCATGGCACTCTATATGAGGTACTTCCATGTAATCTACTATGTGAAGATAATAAACCAAATGCAACCCATCTCTTATACACATCAGCTGTAGATGTACTTTCAAATCCACCTATATCATGGCTCCAGAAACCAAACCCAGACATACATAATGACAATCCACCTCTTAAGCTTTCAGCCATTGATTCGTAATCTGATTCGCAATCTCCTCCCCAATGTACTGGAAACTGTTGTCCACCGGCTGTTGCAGATCTTGCAAATACAACTGCTTCATTTTCACCTTTAATTTCCTTTATTGTGTCAAATACAACTTTGTTATACATTTGAGTATAATAGTTATGCATTTTATATGGATCTGAGCCATCAAAATATACTACATCTGTTGGTATACGTTCACCGAAGTCAGTCTTAAAGCAATCAACACCCATAGCCATTAATTCTTTTAATTTATCCGAATACCATTTACATGCATCTGGATTTGTAAAATCTACTATTGCCATTCCAGGCTGCCACATATCCCATTGCCATACATCGCCATTTGCTTTCTTTATGAAATATCCGTTCGCTTTACCTTCTTCAAATAATTTTGATTCTTGAGCTATATATGGGTTTATCCAAACACAAATATTTAAATCTTTCTCTTTTAATCTTGTAAGCATTCCTTTGGGGTCTGGGAATACTCTATTATCCCATTCAAAGTCGCACCAATTAAATTCCTTCATCCAGAAGCAGTCAAAATGAAATACTCTAAGTGGAATATCTCTATCTCTCATTCCATTTACAAATTCATTTACTGTTGCTTCATCATAATTTGTAGTAAATGATGTAGATAACCACAAACCAAATGACCATGATGGAGGCATTGCTGGTTTTCCTGTTAAGCTTGTATAGTTTTCAATTACTTCTTTCATTGAATCCCCGCCAATGATAAAATAATCTAAACATTCACCTGGTACACTAAATTGAACCTTAGTAACCTTCTCCGATCCTACTTCAAAAGAAACTTTTTCCGGATGATTTACAAATACACCATATCCTTTGTTAGTAAGATAAAATGGAATGTTTTTGTAAGATTGTTCTGTGCTTGTTCCGCCATCTTCATTCCATACATCAACTGTTTGACCATTCTTTACAAATGGTGTGAATTTTTCACCTAATCCATATACTAATTCGCCTACAGATAGTTGTAGCTGTTCTCTCATGTAGATACCTTCATCTGTAGGTTCTAAGAACACTTTATCTTGTTCAGTTTTCACATAAGCTAATCCTCTATATTTACTAGAAGTTAATTTTTTATCTCCTCTATAAAAGCCCATTTCTACTGTTTTCTTATCAAATTCCATTTTAAGATTTCCTGATTTGAATAAAACGCTGTTTTCATTATCTTCTATTAAAACTTTAGTGTTTTCATTTTCATATATTTCAAAACTCGGGTTCTTCTTTTCTTGTCCCATATAATGATAAGCTCTTATTCTTATAACATTCTCCATTGGTGATGAAATTTTATAAGTTATAACAGCCCCCCCAAGAGTGCATCCTCTATTAAATATCTTGCTGCAAGGTGCGTTTATAGTTAAAATATTTTCTTCAACTTTTGTACTATATATTTCTTGTGGACTAAATGTTTGAACACCTGTTTTGTTCAGCCAACAACCATTGCTAAATTTCATTGTTTACACTTCCTTACTGTATTAATTATCTATTCTCTCTAGGCATTACAAAAATTAAAATTTATGCAACTATCCTACTTATATTTTTCTGCATTAAATTCATTTTCTTTTTCATATTGTACAAGTAACTCATCTAATTCCTGACTACAAACTACTACTTTTTTTCAGTTGGTCCTTTATCAATAATCAGAAAAACTAATCTTTCGCGTAAACTTTCCATATTTCTTTTTAAGTCACTCATCATCAACCTCACTAGATATTTTATTATGTGATATCTAAAATATATAAGCTAAGAATATTTTTATATGAGTATTAATATATAGAATGTTAAAATATATTTAATTAGCTATTAACTTATTTAACTCAATTTTTTGATTACATATTATAATTAAATAGAGGATAACTTTTCATAAAGATTGTATAAAGATTTTTTTAACAATCAGAACAATAAGTCCTCCTCTATTACTAACTAATCATGATTTTATACAAATATTATTAAAGAAACTTAATAACTATTATTTCAACTAGTTATTCCAAAGTTTAATTCTTTCTTCTGTTAACTTACTCATACTTTCATTAACTTTTTCAATGTCCATAGCTTTAAGGTCTTCTTGAATCTTATCCCAAGCTACATCAAAATCTGCTTCCTTGCCAAGAATTGCTTGTGTTATAGCTTTTTGAGTATAATCATCTGCTTTCTTTTGAATTATAGCCATATCACTATCACTAGGAATATTATATTGCCATACTTGTCCATGTTTTGATACACTTAATTCTTCTCTTTTCGGAAATAATTCCGCCCATGATTTAACTCCGTATCCAGATAATGTTGATTTTTCAGCTTCGTTATAGTTTGCAATATAAGTTTCTAAGCTGTTAGTTGTATAAGTATTTCCTGTTGAGTCAGTTGCACCATCTCCTTTTTGTGGGAATGGATATACATATTGACCTATACCACTTGTTTTCTTAAAGTTCTTATCAGTATTTTTTTGTTGTTGTATTTCTGGTAAAACTACTCTCTTACCATTTTCAACTTTATAGTGCTTTCCTTCAATTCCCCAGTTTAATAACACTTGTGCTTCATCAGATGCCATCCAATCTAAAAATTGGAATGCTCTATCAGCATTTTTACTTGTAGATGAAATTGCAATACCAGGTGCTCCACCAAATCCATAATCTTTTAATGATTGGACTTTATATTTTTCATTTACTGCAACTGGAAGTCTTGCATATGTCCTATCATCCATTCCTGCTTTACGTAATGCTTGTGTACAACTTTCATAATCCCATATAGCATCTGAAATTCCTAAAACATTACCTTGCGATAATTTAGCTTTATATGCATCTTCTTTTTGAGTAAATGATTCTGGATCTAATAATCCTTCAGCATTCATATGATTTAACCATTTGAAATATTCTTTAATTTCTGGTAATTGGAATTTATAAGTAGCCTTTTGTGTTTCGTCATCTACCTTAAATTGACCATCATCTGGAATTCCAATTGTAGCTGATGCAACATTACCACAAGTTATTAACCATCTCCAATCACTAGCCATTAATGTCATACCAATTGTCTTCTTACCATTTATTTCTGGATATTTTGCCATATAATCTTTTATAGCTTTTTCATAATCATATATTGTTTTAATCTTAGGATATCCTAATTCTTTTAAAACTGCTTGTTGTAACTGCATAGTTCCATCTGGATTCCAAGGTGCTGTACTAACTCCATTTGTTCCAACAGTATAGATTGATGGATCTTCTGCACTATATCTTAATCTCCTTAACTGATCCCCATATAATGCTTTTATATTATTTCCTTTTTTCTCAATATAATCATCAAGTTTAATAATTGCTCCAGCATCAACTAATTTACCAGTATCCCCTTTAGCAAAAATTAAATCTGGATACTCTCCACTTGCTATCATTAGTGGTACCGCCTGCAAATCTCCAGCTGTAACTGGATGTGAAATTTTTAATGTTACACCTGTAAGTTCTGTTATTTTCTTTGCTACATCATCATCAAATATAATATCTTCTGATGAATCTACAGTGAACATTGTTAAAGTTATTGGTGTCTTGTCCATTTTACCGCTGCTTGAATTAGTAACTGATTTTGAATCTTTCGCTCCACATCCTATTAGGAGTGAAGTTATTAGTGTAACTGAAAGTATTGCTGATAAAATCTTACGTTTTTTCATAAATTAATTTCCCCTTCTTTTTTATTTTAAAGATATAAAATACTATGTTATAAAATATAGTTATTTTAATCCTAATTAGCTTTTAACAGCTCCTAATGTCATTCCTGTAACGAAATACTTTTGTACAAATGGATAAACTAATAGTATTGGTACTGTTGCAACCATTGTAATTGCCATCTTTATTGATTCTGGATTAACACTAGCTGCTTGTACTACTGGATTGTTAGGATCTACCTTAGCTGTACCCGTTGCATTTCCCATAACCTTCATAAGTTCATATTGAAGAGTTGTTAACGAATCATTTGATCTTGCATAAAGATAAGTATCAAACCAACTATTCCATTGGCCAACTGCTATAAATAGAGCTACTGTTGCAATTACCGGTAAACATAATGGTAATACAATCTTAGTAAATATTATGAAATCATTTGCACCATCTATCATAGCTGATTCATTTAATGCTTCTGGTAATCCATCTATAAACGATCTGATAACAATTACATTAAATGCACTAATCAACCCTGGTAATATGTATACTGAAAAGTTATTAACTAAGCCAAGTCCTCTTACCACCATATATTCTGGAATTAACCCTCCACCTATATACATTGTCAAAACAAACAGTATTGTAACAAATTTGTTAAATACAAATTCCCTTCTGCTTAATGTATAAGCTACCATAGCGCTTGCTAAAACTCCAGTGAATGTTCCAATTACAGTTCTTAATACTGAAATTAGTAAACCTTGAGGTAATTTACTACTTCCTTCGAATATTTCTTTATAATTTTGTATTGTAAATTCTCTTGGCCATATATAAATTCCGCCTTTAACAGTATCTGTTGCATCATTTAGTGATATAGCTAAAACATTAAGAAACGGATATATTGTTACTACTGCGATTATTATCATTACTATTGCTAACACTACGTCGAATACTGTGATTTTTTTCCTCATTAAACTTCCTCCTTATACAATTCTTGAGTATTTGCTATTCTATTATTAAATTAGAGCACCCTCCCCAGATTTCTTGGCTAATTTATTAGCGGCAAGTATTAAGATAATACTAATAATTGACTTAAATATACCTATGGCAGTACCAAATGAATATCTAAACATTCCAATACCATAATCTAATGCATACTTATCTATTACTAAGGATTTATCCGCAACTATTGGATTTCCAAGTAACATTTGTTTCTCAAATCCTATGTTTAATAAATTTCCTATACTCATGATTAATAAAACTATTATTGTTGGCTTTATTGATGGCAATGTTATATTTATTATTTGTCTAACCCTGCTTGCTCCATCAACTTTTGCTGCATCATATAATTCTGGATCTATTGAAGTTATTGCTGCTAAATATATTATTGCATTCCATCCCATTTCCTTCCAAACGTCACTACTTGTAACTATTCCCCAAAAAAAATCAGGGTTAGAGAGAAATGATATTGGTTCCTTTATTATGTGACAGCCTACTAATATTTGATTTACAACTCCACTTGGTGCAAGTATACTTGTAATTATACTTGCCGCAACCACCCATGATATAAAGTGAGGTAAATATGATATAGTTTGAACTGATTTTTTAAACTTTGCATTTTTTATCTCATTTAATAATAATGCGAATCCTATTGCACTTACTGTACCAAAAACAAGACCTAATATGCTCATTGCTAAAGTATTTTGCAACGATTGATAAAATTGCGGTTCTTTAAATAATACCTCAAAGTGTTTTAATCCTACCCAAGTTTGATCTACCAAAGACTTTCCTGGTTTGTAATCTTGGAATGCCATTAACCACCCGACAAGTGGCAAATATTTAAATATAAATATCCAAATAATAAATGGCAATGACATAAATATTAAAAACTTTTGCTTCTTTATTAGTTTCCACGAAATTTTCTTTTCTTTTTTCTTTTTTAATTGTACTTCTCTTTCTGTGTCAATAGCTGAAACTTCCATTTATGCGCCTCCTCGCTTATTTCTTGATTATGTAATCATTTTAATGCTTGTTATAAGTTTCAACTACCTTAAAAAATGTATATGTTATCATGTGAAAATTAGAGTTTACATAAATAATTAGAGTTAAATACCCTTATTTTTATATAATTTTCATGCCTTAATTCAATACATTTCTCTAATCTAAGTCATTCATGTTCGATTTTATATCTAACTTTTATAAAAAAAGCACACCGGAAGGTTAACATAGCATCTTTTCAATACTAGCCTTACAGTGTGCAACTTACTTATTTTCAAGTAATATTTTGTTTTTAAAATTCCATTTAAATTATTGCTAATCTAGTAGAAATTCAAATAAATTTCTACTAGAGCTTCACTCATTTCATTTTCATAATCCTAATGAACTAGTCATTCCAAAGTTTAATTTTTTCAGCGACTACTTTACTCATTTCTTTGTTAAGTTTTTCAATATCCATAGCTTTAAGATCTTCTTGAATCTTCTTCCATGCTGCTTCAAAATCTGCTGGACTTCCTAAAATTGCTTGTATTATAGCTTTTTGAGTATAATCATCAGCTTTCTTTTGAATTGAAGCTATATCACTATCACTTGGAATATTATATTGCCATATTTGCCCATGCTTAGATTTACCTAATTCTTCTGGCGATGGAAAAAAATCTAAAAAGGACTTTTTTTCATATCCCTCTAAAGTAGCTTTTTCGCCTTTATTATAATTTGAAGTATAAACCTCTAAAGTATCTGATGCATATGGATTTCCTGATGGATCTATAGCTCCATTGCCTCTTTGTGGGAATGGATATATATATTGTCCAATGCCAGTTCTATTTTTAAACTCTTTATCTGTATTCCTAGATTCTTGTACTTCTGGCAACATAACTCTTTTACCATTCTCTACCTTATAATGTTTTCCTTCTATTCCCCAGTTTAGTAAAACTTGCGCTTCATCTGATGCTAGCCAATCTAAGAATTGGAATGCTCTGTCTTTATTTTTACTTGTTGAACTTATAGCTACGCCCCAGCCACCACTATATCCATAATCTTCAAGTTCTTGACTCTTATATTTATCTCCTAGTGTAACTGCAAGTGGTGCAAATGTCCTTTCCTCCATTCCAGATGATACCAATCTTTTAATTGAAACATCATAATCCCATTTTGCGTCAGAAATACCTAGCACATTACCTTGAGCTAATTTGGCACGATATGTATCTTCTTTTTGAGTAAATGATTCTTGGTCTAATAACCCTTCTGCATTCATATGGTTTAACCACTTAAAATATTCTTTAACTTCAGGCAGCTGAAACTTATACATAACCTTTTGAGTTTCATAATCTACTTTAAATTGTCCATCATTAGGAATTCCAGCTACTGCACTTGCTACATTTCCGCAGGTAATTAACCATCTCCAATCACTAGCCATTAACGACATTCCTATTGTTTTCTTACCATTAATCTCTGGATGCTTTACAATGTAGTCCTTTATGGCTTTTTCATAATCTTGAAGCGTCTTTATTTCTGGATAACCTAATTCTTTTAATACTTCATGCTGTAATTGCATCGTTCCATTTGGATCAAATACTTGTGTATTAACCCCATATGCTCCCAAAGCATATGTTGACGGATCTTCTTTACTGTATCTTAATCTCTTTAATTGATCTCCATATAGTGCTTTTATATTATTTCCGCATTTTTTGATATAATCATCAAGTTTAATAATTGCTCCTGCATCTATTAATCTTTCAGTGTCACTCTTTGCATAAATTAAATCTGGATAATCTCCACTTGCTATCATTAGAGAAATAGCTTGATTATCTCCAGCTACAGGATGAGTGATTTTTAGAGTTACTCCAGTAAGTTCTGTTATTTTTTTAGCAACATCATCATCAAATTGCATGTCTTCTATCGCATCAACATCAAAGAATGTTAATGTTATCGGTGACTTATCATTTTCACTATTTCGTACAACATTTTCTGATTTTTGTTTTCCTTCATTATTACCACATCCTGATATTAAAATAGTTATCAATGTGAAGGAAAGTATAGTTGATAAAATCTTTCGTATTTTCATAAACTACCTTCTTTCTTTTACACTACATCTATATAATTATAATTTATAAAAATACACTTGCGTATATGTTTTCATTAAAAATATAAAAAATCTTAAAAAATAGAGCTATTTGCCCTATCTTTTAAGATTTTTTATATCTTTCTTTTACTGTATCTTCTAAATTATCTATAGTATTTCTTTGAACTTTAAGTACCAAGTAACATATTACACTAGCTCCAAATAATAAACCAATTAACGATATTCTCGTAAACCTTACAAGCCATAAACATATAATCGTAATCGCTAGGCACGTTAAGCTTATATAAATTTTTTTAATTAATAACTCGATTGATATTCTAAACAGAAATAAAATTTTCACATTATATCTAGATATAATTGGATAAGCATAAAACTCTAGTAGTATTACAACTAACAATAGAGAAAACATAACATAAACTAACTCTTTCTGTCCATTTGAACTAAAATATATGATATCAAAATATATTATACAAATCAAAATATTTAGTATTATTCCAACTAATAATCCTTGTAATAAATTCAGCTTATAGTAATGAAAGAAATCCCTTGTAGGACTTATTTCTCCTTCTCTTAAAAGCTTCCCCATCACAGAAAATAATGTTGTAATTGATGGTCCAATAGTAATTGAAAGGATTAACACAACTGGCTTAGAAATATTTTCAAAATACAATATATAAAAAACAAATGGTGATATAAATAATAAAAACCATAAATTAGTTATAAAAAAATTAAATATGTGTACTATAGTAGAATAAAATTTATTATTTAATAAATCCCTTTTGTTCTTCATTGTTATATCCATTCCTTTCGCTTTGCTCAAAGCATAAGATGCAATGAAATGTTACCGTTTCTTTGCCTTAATCAAATTATTTTGTATTCTTTATTCGTAAGGATAATAGTTAACTAATAATTGAATAATCGTATACCTTTAAAAGTGCTTGAATGAATTATATATCTTTGTTTCGTAAACTTGTACCATAAGTATTATACATACTTTGCCCTAATAATTAGTGAATTTATATTATGATGTTGCGGGTACTATAAAAGTGCTTTATGCTAAGTGATGTTAGATTAACACTTATTAACTATCTTATAAACAATTGATACTCTTGTCGAAAATTACTGTTCCCCCTTAAAATCTAACTAAGAGACTTTATCATTTAGTTATAATTGTTTATTATTACTCTTAATATAAATAGCCTCCATGTTAAATAATTTTTGACAGGAAATTATTTAACATGGAGGTTTATTTTAAATGTGAATTATAATTTCGAGTTTTCATTATAACAAAATTTTATAAAATTAAAGGGCTGAAAGTTGTTATAAACTCCTCTCAGCCTTAAATTACTTTTTTAAATAAAGTGATTTAAAATTATACTTCTGTTAATTTTTCTTTCTAAATAATATTTAATGCCTTACAAATCTTTAAACTATGCAAATGGATTTTCTGTTTTATAAAGCATACCTTTTGGTTGGTTAAATCCAACTTCTTTAACACCTAAGTATCTAAATAAATTATAGATTGCTTTTCCAAAGTGTCCAAAAGCAACTGCTCCATGGTGAGGATATCTTCCTTCCACTAATACGTGACGATAGAATCTTCCCATTTCTGGAATTGCAAATACTCCTATAGCTCCGAATGAACGAGTTGCAACTGGTAATACTTCACCTTGTGCTACATAAGCTGTAAGCTCAGCCTCTGCATTACTTTGTAATCTGAAGAATGTAATATCTCCAGGTACGATATCTCCTTCAAGTGTTCCTCTTGTTATATTTGGTTCTTGATTTGGTTCAAGGGCTCTTGCCATAATCATTTGGTTTTTCATAGTACCACATGTTAATTTACAAGCTGCTGTGTTACCACAGTGGAATGCCATAAATGTATCATTTAATGAGTAGTTAAATTTGCCTTTAACTTCTGATTCGTACATATCAGCTGGGACTGTATTGTTTATGTCAAGTAATGTTACAACATCTTGGCTTATGCAAGTTCCGATGTATTCACTTAATGCACCATAAATATCAACTTCACATGATACTGGGATTCCCATAGCTGTTAAACGGCTGTTTACATAACATGGTACAAATCCAAATTGTGTTTGGAATGATGGCCAACATTTATTTGCAAATACAATATATTCTCTTGAACCTTTATGTTCTTCCATCCAGTCTAACAATGTAATTTCATATTGTGCAAGCTTTGGTAGGATACCAGGCATTTTATTTCCTTCCCCTAATTCTTTTTCCATGCTAGCTATTACTTCTGGAATTCTTGGATCATCTTTGTGAGCATTAAATGCTGCAAATAAATCAAGTTCTGAGTTTTCTTCTATTTCAACACCTAAGTTATATAATTGCTTAATTGGTGCATTACAAGCTAAGAAGTCTTGAGGTCTTGGACCAAAAGAAATTATCTTTAAGTTTTTTAATCCTAGTAATGCAGTTGCAACTGGTACAAATTCAGAAATCATTCCTGCAACTTCT
>Ga0209281_1000913_pt1 | contig 24544 bp, 28 predicted proteins | sample MedtruBG_FD_187514 | JGI IMG/M metagenome (GOLD analysis project Ga0209281, IMG submission 187514) | Root nodule microbial communities of legume samples collected from California, USA - Medicago truncatula BG (SPAdes) (version 2) | ecosystem: Host-associated > Plants > Roots > Nodule | place... | reverse complement strand
AAAAGTTTGGTTGGTGTTAGAGTTGCTATACAAAATTTCATTGAAACAATAAATAAAGCTCCTACACAAACAATAGACAGGCTATGTGCTAAAATGTAGAAACTTTATTAGAACTTATATAATAAAACATATTTATAAAAATAAGTACAATAGTTAGAAAATGTAGTGTATATAAAAGATAAAAAATTAGCTTTTAATATGAATGATAATGTTAAGGAATGGTCTTCGGAACTCAATTAATGATAATAGAGTTTTATAAATCAATAAAATATATAATAGATTTAAAAATTGCATTTTCAAATGAATTTGAGATTTTTTATTGTGCAATACTATTTATTTGTGTATTGCAGGCAGTTTAAATTTGGACTACCTGTTTTTAATAGTATATATCAACAATTTATCTTGACATAGTCTATTTTTTAGCAAAGATTTAGTTTATTATAATTTATAAATAAATAAATAAATAAATAAATAAATAAATAAATAAATAAATAAATAAATAATAAACATTAAGAATATAAGGTGGCAAATTATGAGTGAATATACTTTGGGAATCGATTCAGGTTCAACAACTACAAAAGGTGTATTATTTGATGGCGAAAAAATAGTTAAAACAATGATTGTAAAAACTTCTGCAAAACCAAAGGAAAGCATTTACAAAGTTTATAATGAACTATATTCTAAGGATGTAGTGTATACAATAGCTACAGGATATGGCAGAGATTTATTAGTAGAAGCTGATAAAACTGTAACTGAAATAACATGCCATGCTCAGGGGGCAGCTTTTCTTAATCCTACGATCAGAGGTGTTATAGATATAGGCGGTCAGGATTCTAAAGTTATTTTGTTGGATAATTCATTAAATGTTATTGATTTTCTAATGAATGATAAATGTGCAGCTGGAACTGGCAGATTTATTGATGTGATGATGAGGACTTTAGAAGAAGAAGTGACTAATATTGATGAGTTTGTGAAAAATAGGAATCCAGTAAGCATATCCAGTATGTGTACTGTTTTTGCAGAAAGTGAAATTATCAGCCTTCTTGCAAAAGATGTTCATAGAGGAGATATTGCTTTTGGGATAATTCATTCAATTTGCAAAAGAACAGCTAATTTTGCACAAAAACTAAGTTTACATGGAGATATATTTTTTAGTGGTGGACTTGCACTGTCTGAATCTTTTAGGGAAAGCCTTGAAGGTTACCTTAATAGAAAAGTGATAACTAATAATCTATGTCAATATGCAGGTGCAATTGGTGCAGCGGTTATTGGATATAGAAAAATTAAGCTATAAATAAAAAGATGAAAGGAATTATACAATAATAATTAGAATGTATAATTAAAAATTAAAATAATGAAGATAAATTTAATTTTACTAGCATCAGGAAATAGTGTTAGATTTAAAGGAAATAAATTATTAGCTAAAGTTAATGACAAACCAATGTATATGAATGTTGTGGAAAAAGTTTTGGAATTAAACTTTAATAAAATAATTTTAGTTACTCAATATGAAGAAATTAAAGCCACCTTATCAAAGTATTCTATTCAAATTGTTATGAATAAAAACAGTGAGTTAGGAATATCTCACTCCATTAAACTTGGGATAAATGAGGACTTGGAAGCTGACGCATATATGTTTATGGTATGTGATCAGCCATTTATATCATTAGAAAGCATGGGAAAAATAATTTATAGATTTATAAAAAGTAATAAAGGAATGGCTTGTGTTGAATATGAAGGTTGCCTTGGAAATCCAACTATATTTTCTGGGAAATATAAAAATGAGTTGTTAAGTTTAAAGGGTGATATTGGTGGAAAGTCTATTATGAAAAAACACCTTGATGATTTAGAAAAAGTTCAAATTAGCCATAAGCTTGAGCTTATAGATATTGATACTAGAGAAGAATTGGAAGATTTAATATGAAAAAGAATTTTTATAAGAAGCTTTTTAGTGGGTTGAATTTAAATGGGGAATCTTTTGTAATAAGTGTTACAAAAGGAAGTTATAATGGAGAAAGCATAGTAGGACAGAAGTTATTAAAAGATAAGGATAATATTTCGGCATAAGATGATAATTTAAAAGATTTTTGGAATGGAATTTTAAAAAGCGTAGATTTTAATAAAGGAACATATACACTAGATTTAGAAAATGAAATAGAATTATTTATAGAACACATTATAGGAAATCCTAATTTAGTTATTTGTGGAGGAGGTCATATTGCACTGCCTTTATGTAAAATGGCTAAGTTGTTAGAATTTAATACTACTATAATTGATGATAGGGAAGAATTTGCAAATAAAGAGAGATTCCCGATTGCAGATAATATTATATGTGAAAATTTCGATGAAGCCTTTAAGAAAATAAAATTCAATAAAAATACATACTTTGTCATAGTTACAAGAGGCCATAAAGATGATAGAAAGTGTTTAGAAACAATACTAAAAAATGACTTTTGTTATGTTGGAATGATTGGAAGTAAAGGTAAGGTAACTTTTGTAATAAACAGTATGCTTGAAAATGGTTATACAAAAGAAGAAATTGCAAAAGTACATACACCAATTGGACTTAAAATAGGTGCTAAAACTCCGGCAGAAATAGCAGTAAGTATTTTAGGAGAAATTATTCGAGTTAAAAATGAAAAGGAAATTAGCAGCATAGACGATAATATATTAAATGAACTTAGCACAAGAAATGAAGCTATGGTGCTATCAACAATAATAGAAAAACATGGTTCAGGACCAAGAGGTGTTGGAACTAAGATGCTTATATTTAAAAATAAAAGTTTTATTGGAACTGTTGGTGGTGGAAGTGTAGAAAATGCAGTATATGAAAAAGCTTTAGAGCTTATGGAAGCTAAAAAAGCTTTTGTAGAAGAATATGATTTATCTAATTCTGCATCTGCTAAACTTGGGATGGCATGTGGGGGAAGTGTAAAAGTGCTCTTTGAATTTATTGAATAGATGCACGCCTCATTTTAGGATTAATTACAAGCTTTATCGTTTAATAATTCCTTTGACATGTTTCGTATAAAGAAACCCCTTCTTGTAATAAATTGTTATCTCAATTATTGTCAAGAAGGAGTTTAATCTATTCAGTTTACATGAAATTTCTTACAGAGTCCTATAACCAGTGGAAAAATCAACAATGTTCATAAGTTCTTCTCCATTAATAAAACTTTTTAGATTTTTAGCACTAATTTGTACTATTTTCTCTAATGTTTCTGGAATATGATATCCACCAGAAATATGTGGCGTAATTATTATATTTTCTATATCCCATATTCTATGGTCTTTAGGAAGCGGTTCTGGATCAGTTACATCTAAACCTGCCCCTAGTAAATATCCGCTCTCAACTAAATCACATAGTGCATCAGTATCAAGTACATTTCCTCTGCCAACATTTAATATTGCTGCTCCTTTTTTCATAAGCTTTAGTCTTTCCATTGAAAACATTTTATATGTATCTTTAGTAGAAGGCAAGGATAATGCAACAACATCTACTGTTGGAAGCAGCTCATCTATTTTATCCATTAAATATAACTCATCAATACAATCTGGTTTTTTACTATTTGATCTTCTTACACCTATAGTATAAGCTCCAAATGCTTTCATTCTTTTTGCAAACTCTTCTCCAATATTGCCAAGTCCAACTATTAAAATTCTAGCGCCATAAATTGATTTAACTTCACCTTCATCTTTCCAAAGATGTAGTTTTTGATTATTTCTGTAAACATGAAGTTTTTTAAATAGTTGAAGAAGAACTCCAATAATATGTTCAGATATTGCTAAACCATATGCACCTGTTGCATTTGTAAGAACTACCCCTTTATTTAATATTCCTTCTTTAATATAAGCATCACTGCCAGCACTATTTAATTGTAGCCATTTTAAATTCGGGGAATCAATAAGCATTTCCGCTGGTGGATTTCCAATTATTATATCTGCCTGCTGAACTGTTTGCTTATCCACACTCGTTTGTGTTTTATATATATATTTAGAATTTGGTGAAGCACCTTCGATTAACTTTTTTTGAATTTCATTTATTGGTAATAGTATAAGTATATTAATATTATTCATAATTTCCTCACCTTCCATTAAATTTAATATATCCATAGAAGAATAAATTTATCATATACAATAATTTCATGGTTCTATTAATATCATTTTATCAAAACTTAATTAAAAAAAATACTATATATTATAATTGTATCGAATTAATGCACATACTAATTCAAACAGTTCTAATAAATCCTTCGGTTTTCTCCCTGTTAGCTTTTTTATGCTTTGGTTATCTATATTTCAACATATATATGTTAAAGTATACAAATTTCGTTTATAATATTAAAGAGATAGCTGATATTTTCATACGGTGAATTTATTTCTATCTATTTGTTTGAAGAATATTAATATATAATAATGAGACATTTAGAATAAATACAATTACTAGGAGGGAATAAGTTGTTTACAATTAAAAATTATGTGGTAGCAGAAAATTTGGAACAAGCGTATGAATTGAATCAAAAGAGAAGCAATGTTGTTTTAGGTGGTATTGGATGGTTAAAGATGGGGAGTCGTAACATTCAAACAGCTATTGACTTATCCAAATTAGGCTTAGATAAAATTGAGGAAGATGAAGAAAGTTTTAAAATAGGATGTATGTGTACATTAAGAGATATGGAAGTTAATGAATCATTAAATTCTTATTTTAATGGTGCTATCGCAAGAGCCTTAGTACATATAGTAGGAGTACAATTTAGAAATTGTGCAACTATTGGAGGAAGTATTTATTCTAGATTTGGTTTTTCAGATATATTAACATGTTTATTAGCTTTAGATACTTATGTAGAGCTTTTTAATGGTGGAATCATTCCATTAGCAGCTTATAAAGATATGTATTATGATAGAGATCTTTTAGTAAGGATCATCATAAAGAAGGATGCAAGAAAAGTATCTTATTTAACACATAGAATGAGTGCTACTGACATTCCAGTTCTTGCAGTAGCAATTTCAAAGTTAGAGGGTAAATGGCAGTTTGTATTAGGAGCTAGACCTCAAAGGGCAATTTTAGTAGATCAAGCAGATGGAATTCTTGGTCAAAATCCAACTCAAGAAGAAATTGATGCTTTAGTAGATTATGTGATTAAAGAAGTGAAATTTGGTACAAATATGAGAGGCAGCAAGGAATATAGACAAATTCTTGCTAAAGTACTTATTAATAGAGGAATAGAAGAAATTATGGGAGGTACTCATGCAAATTAAATTATGGATAAATAACAAAGTATTTGAAGATGATATACAATCAGATATATTATTAATTGATTATTTAAGAAGTAAGGGATTCTATAGTGTAAAAAGAGGATGTGAAACTGCGAATTGTGGTTTATGTACTGTACATTTAGAAGGAAAACCAGTTTTATCATGCAGTACTCTTACAGTAAAAGCAAATGGATTACATGTAACAACTCTTGAAGGTATGAAAGAAGAAGTAGAAGAGTTTGGAGGATTTATGGCAGATCAAGGTGCGGAACAATGTGGTTTCTGCAGTCCAGGATTTATTATGAATGTACTAGCTATGAAAAAAGAGTTAGTTAATCCAACTGAATTAGAAATTAAGCAATACTTAAGTGGAAACTTATGCCGTTGCACAGGTTATATGAGTCAGCTTAGAGCCATTAAGAAATATTTAGAATTAAAAAAGGAGGACTAAGGAATGAAATCAGTAAGCCAAGGAATAAGAAAAAAGGATGCTATGGCTCTTGTGACTGGTAAACCAGTATATACAGATGATATAGCACCAAGTAACTGTTTAATAGTAAAAGTACTTAGAAGTCCTCATGCCCATGCATTAATTGAGGAAATTAATACAACTGTAGCTAGTAAGGTGCCAGGAATTGAATGTATTTTAACATATGAAGATGTGCCAAAGTCTAGATTTACTATGGCTGGACAATCTTATCCTGAACCAAGTCCTTATGATAGATTAATTTTAGATAAAAGACTTAGATGCGTAGGTGACCCTGTTGCAATAGTTGCTGGAATTGATGATAGATGTGTAGATAAAGCCTTAAAATTAATAAAAGTAAAATATGAGGTTTTAGAAGCTGTATTAGATTTCAGAGAAGCTAAGGATAATAAAATTATAGTTCATCCAGAAGAAGATTTTAAAGCATTATGCGATTTTACTGGAACAGATGCTAAGAGAAATCTTTGTTCAACTGGAAACTTCACCTTTGGTGATGTTGAAGAAGAATTAAGTAAATGTGCTCATGTAATAGAACAAACATATCATACTAAAGCTAATAGCCAAGCTATGATGGAGACCTTCAGAACTTTTACTGAACTTGATATTTACGGAAGATTAAATATTACAAGTTCAACTCAAGTTCCATTCCATGTAAGACGTATTTTAGCTAATGCACTTGAAATACCAAAATCAAAGGTCAGAGTAATTAAACCAAGAATTGGTGGAGGATTTGGTGCTAAGCAAAGTGTTGTATCAGAAGTTTTTCCGGCTATTGTAACTATGAAAACAGGAAAACCAGCTAAGATGGTTTACACTCGCAAGGAAAGTATGACATCAGGAAGTCCAAGACATGAAATGGAAATTAAGGTACGTTTGGGTGCGGATGAAAAAGGTATTATAAAAGCTATTTATATGTATACTTTATCTAATGATGGAGCTTATGGTGAACATGGCCCAACAACAGTAGGCTTATCAGGACATAAATCAATGCCATTATATAATGGTGCAAACGCTTATAAATTTGAATATGATGTTGTTTATTCAAATACTATGGGTAGTGGAGCTTATAGAGGATACGGAGCTACTCAAGGATTATTTGCTTTAGAATCTGCAGTTAATGAATTGGCTGCAAAAATTAATATAGATCCAGTTAAAATAAGAGAATTAAATATGGTATCTCAAGGAGAAGTAATGCCAGCTTATTATAATGAAACAGCTAATAGCTGTACATTAGATAAATGTTTAGCTAAAGCTAAAGAAATGATAGATTGGGATAATAAATATCCGTGTAGAGATATTGGTGATGGTAAGGTTAGATCAGTTGGCGTTTCTATGGCAATGCAGGGTTCAGGGATATCTAATGTTGATACTGCGGCAGTTGAAATAAAATTAAATGATGATGGCTTTTATACATTAATGATAGGTGCGTCTGATATGGGGACAGGCTGTGATACAATTTTAGCTCAAATGGCAGCGGATTGTTTAGATTGCGATGTAGACAATATTGTTGTTCATGGGGTTGATACTGACCAATCACCATATGATACGGGTTCTTATGCTTCAAGTACAACTTATATTACAGGTGGAGCTGTAGTTAAAACTTGTGCAACCTTAAGAAATAAGATCGTAGAAGAAGGTGCTAAATTACTTGACTGTAAAGTAGAAAATGTAGAATTTGATGGACAAAAGGTATTTTCACTTAAAGATAATAAAGAAATGAGTTTAAGGGATTTAGGTAATGCTACTTTTGTTGGTGGAAGTAAGCTTTTAAGTGCTAGTGAATCACATTACTCAAAGGTTTCACCACCACCATTTATGGTTGGTCTTGTTGAAACTGAAATAGATAAGTTAACTGGAAAAGTAGATATTATTGATTATGTTGCAGTCGTGGATTGTGGAACTGTAATAAATCCAAATCTTTCAAGAATTCAAGTAGAAGGTGGAATTGGTCAAGGTATAGGAATGGCTCTATATGAAGACATAAGCTATGATAAAAATGGAAGAATGAGAAATGATTCCTTCCTGCAATATAAAATTCCAACTCGTCTTGATGTAGGTAATATAAGAGTAGAATTTGAAAGCAGCTTCGAACCAACAGGTCCTTTTGGAGCTAAATCAATAGGTGAAATAGTAATTAATACACCAGCACCAGCTTTAGCTAATGCAGTATATAATGGAACAAAAGTTAATATAAGAACACTACCAATAACAGCAGAAAAAATAGTTATGGGAATGATTAAAAACGAAAAGTAAAAATTTATTTTGTTAATTAAATATAGATAAACAACACATAAACTTTATTTATGTGGAAACCTACTGAAAAGAGGGAATACTCAGATGCAATACTGCATAAACGAGCATTCCTTCTTTTTGATATGAGATATATTTAAAAGGATAGAACTTGAAAATATAGAATAGTTATATATTGGAGATGGATTAGCAAAAATGGAGGCAATGATCTTATATTGAAATCAGGCTTAAAGCCTCACATAACATTATCTTCTTTTAAGGATACGGATATCGAAATATTTTGTGATAAATTACATATATTTGCGAATAACACTAGTAAATTTAAAATAAATCTTGATAGTATTTCGACTTTTAACCTTAATCCAGATGTGATTTACCTAAAACCTAATACAATGACTGAATTGAAAAGTATTTAGAAGGAGTTTCATAAATATTTTTCAGATACTATTGAAAATTTAAATACACATTGTTTACCTAATAATTGGAGTTCGCATAGTGCAATAGCAATAAAAGTTAAAGAAGATATGACACAACAAATATTAAAAAAATTTCAAAAGGAGTTTATTTCATTAGAAGTATGCATTGAAAAAATTGCAATAATAGAAAATAACATAGGAAAAAGCTATATTGGTGAGTTTGACTTAATTTGAATATGGAAACTTTATTAAATATTACATATGAGGAAGCGATTTTGAAAGTATTGGGAAATATGCCTATAGTTTTTAATGCAGATATAGGTCATGTTAATCCTAAAATGACTTTTGCTAATGGTGCTGTTATTGATATTAAAAGCTTTGATAAGAAAGGAATTGTAGAATTTAAGCTAAAGTAGTGTTAGAATTTTGTAAGGGTCAACACTATATTAAAACCTGCCTTAAATTAAAAAGCGGAAATGAATGACTAGTGTCCAAAGACTTAATTCCGTACACACCTAAAATATATGTTTTTAGTATACGCGAATTGGATTTATCTTAAAAACAAGTGTCCACTTAATTAAGTTTTGATGCACTAGCTTTATAGTTCTCTTTTTACTCTCTATTTTGTAACACGACAGGCTTTAGGAAACAGGATATGTTCAGCCATAAGGATTGTGTTAATAGTACTAGGGGAAATAGAAATGCTCTTATTAATAGTCAAAAGCTCAGAGTAGTGGGTAAAGTTTGCACCATGATACTTAGTTTTATATAAATCAATAATTATACGTTTAGTCTTTTCTGAAAAGCAATGGATAGGTTTTCGACCTTTATTCCCATGGATAAAGAATTCCTTACCTTTAGAACGATATCCATTTATCCATACGATTCGCATGTCTAACAGAACAGTCAAGTCGAAGCGCAGCAGCTTTCTTATTACCATTTGTTTCTACTAATTTCTTAATAATTTGATATTTAAAATCTTCTTTCATATTTAAACTTACGTTTCTAATTATGCATATTATTATAAGGCTTATTCTACACTATTTTTTATTTATTTGGGACATAATTACAAATTGTATACTAAGACATTATCACAAATCAATCAGAATAATCAATATTTAATGGAAGGTTTAATGGTTTAATTGATAAAACTTCTGATTAATTGTAAAATATTTTTTCTTAGCATAAAAATATTTTATCATAAATCTTAAACTCATCAGAGTTTGGGATTTATTTTTTTTACCTAAAAGAAGCCGTGCACTAATTATTTAGTGCGACAGCCCCTTGTTTGTGTTTAAATATATTATTTATAAGAAAGAAAAATTATAAGACTGAATAAAGAACAACGTATTTAATGAAATATCTATAAAAATTAGTATAAAAACTATAATTTGTTGGGTTTAAAAATGAAATCAATATTGGTAAAATAGTAAAAAAATATAAATTAACAAATTTATTCAATTTATTAACAAAATGGGCTAAAAATTTTTGGTTATTTTTAAAAGAAAAGTTCTTTTTATAAAGGATGCAGTAGTAAGAAGTTTACGGAATGTTACATAAGATGATTTATGTACTGAAAAAAAGAAAGGAAGTTATTTATAAAGGGTAATATTCAAGTAGTATGTAGGTAAGTAGTAAGAAATAGAAATATTAAATTATAAAGTAACTGAATGGTACAATTAAAAGGGGGAAACAGTGAATGAAAAAAAGAGGATTAAAATTATTTCTAGCATCTTTGATGTGCTGTACGCTTGCGCTATCTGTTGTAAACGTAAACGCGAACGCGGCTACTACAGACTACTGGCAAAATTGGACTGATGGCGGTGGAACTGTAAATGCTAAGAATCTATCTGGTGGAAAATATAGTGTTACATGGCAAAATTGCGGGAATTTTGTTGTTGGTAAGGGATGGAATGCTGGGTCATACTCTAGAGTATTGAACTACAATGCTGGTGATTTTTCACCATCCGGTAATGGGTATTTATCTTTGTATGGATGGACAAGAAACTCACTTATCGAATATTACATTGTTGATGATTGGGGAACTTATAGACCTACTGGAACTTATATGGGCACTGTATCTAGTGATGGTGGCACATATGATATCTATAAAACAATGAGATATAATCAACCATCCATTGACGGTACTGCAACTTTCCAACAATTCTGGAGTGTTCGCCAATCTAAGAGATCCATTGGTACTAACAACGCTATTACTATGAAAAACCACGCTGACGCATGGGGAAGTAAAGGAATGACGCTAGGATCTAATTGGTCTTACCAAATGTTAGCAGTAGAGGGATATCAAAGTAGCGGACATGCTGATGTAACTGTTTGGTAGCTAACAGGTTATCATGAAGCAGGATAATTTACGAAAACCTAAATGTTTTTGTAGTTATTGAAAAAATTTTTTCACATATAATGAACGCAGCTCTCAGCAACGTCGAACTTATATGTAAATGATACTTAACCTGCATATTACTTAAATATTATCTTTTAGAAAATCGATTGGTCTTCAAGAAAACGTATTCAAAGACTATAACTTTTCACATTAGTTAAAGGGGATATATCAATGAGAAAATTATTAATTTTACTTCTAATGGAAATAATAATTGTATTAAGCGCTTGTTCTCAAGTAAAATTGGACAACCTTGTATTAGTCAAAGGTGGGACTTTTATAAACACAAGGTCAAACTACTATGGAAGAGGGGGAGAGAGATCGAACTTTTATATTGGTAAATATGAGGTGACTCAAAAAGAGTGGGTTGAGATAATGGGAAGTAATCCCTCACAATTTAAAGGTGACAATTTGCCAGTAGAAATGGTAAGCTGGTATGACTGCGTTGAGTACTGCAATAAAAGAAGTATAAAAGAAGGCCTAAAACCTTATTACAATATAGACAAGAATAAAAAAGACCCGGATAATAAGAATAATAACGATGATATAAAATGGACAGTAACGATTAATGAAGGAGCTAATGGTTATAGGCTGCCGACAGAAGCAGAGTGGGAATATGCTGCAAGTGGAGGTCAGATGAGTAAGAATTATACTTATTGCGGAAGCAATAATTCAGATGAAGTAGCATGGTATTGGAGAAATGCTGGAGATAAATACTTATCAGGAGACTGGAACTGGCCTGTAATAGAAAACAACAATAATAAAACAAAACCTATTAGTAGCAAGAAACCTAACGAGTTAGGGCTTTATGATATGTCTGGAAATGTAAGGGAATGGTGTTGGGATTGGTTCAAAGGTTTAGATATTAGTGTTGTCTCTGTCAGAGTTTGTAAGGGTGGCGGTTGGATTGGAGACGTCACCAGCTGCGAGCCATCTTTCCGGGGCAAATATGATGCTAATGGTAAAGGGCCTGATCAAGGGTTTCGTGTATGCCGTAGCGAGTAAATTATAAATGAAGGTAATCTACATGAAAATGAGTATGTTTATGATAAAATTAGAAAAAATAATTGAAGATAGCAAAGAAACTTATTATAAAGCATTAAATAGATCATCAATGTTATCACATGATGGAAAAAATGTTGGTATGTAATAAGAATAATGATTAGTGCTATAGAAAATTAGTGAATTTGTAGAAAGAAAATCGCATTCAGAATTTGCGATTTTTTTTTGTAATTTAATATTATTTATAGATGAAGAACTGCAGTGCTTGAAAATATTTTATGATTTGTAAATATATATTTACGAATAATTTTTTAAAAAACAAAAAAAACATTCGACTTTTTCGGAAATTATGGTAGAATAATTTTAGGGTGAAAAACAATAATTTAGCAAGAATAATGTATATTTATAGATTATATTTGTATATTGTTTATTCAAATTTAGAAAATACATTAGAAATCATTTGAATTTTTAAAAAAGTTTTATTCAAGGGGGTTCATTATGTCAAAAAACAATTTTTCGGGAAAAGATCAAGTAAATGAAATGCTTCCAATAAGTCAGCTTACGGCTTTAGGATTGCAACATGTACTAGCTATGTATGCTGGTGCAGTAGCAGTACCAATAATTATTGGGGGAGCTGTAGGTTTAACAACAGAGCAATTAGCATTTTTGGTAGCTGCGGATTTATTCACTTGTGGTATTGCAACTTTAATTCAAGCAATTGGTATAGGACCATATGTTGGTATTAGATTACCTGCAATATTAGGCTGCACATTTGCAGCAGTTAGTCCATTAATTATTATTGGTAAAAGTTTGGGGATGGAAACCGCTTATGGTTCCATAATAGTAGCAGCAATTATTGTTATATTAGCAGCTCCGCTATATGGAAAGATATTAAAATTCTTCCCAACAGTTGTAACAGGAACAGTAGTTACAATGATAGGTCTTTCTTTAGTAAGTGTTGGAATTAAAAGTGCCGGTGGTGGTGCTGGAGCTAAAGACTTCGGAAGCATGCCAAATCTTTTTCTAGCAGCATTAGTAATGGCCGTTGTTTTAATATCTAATAAATATTTAAAAGGATTTTTTCAAGCAATTTCTGTTTTAAATGGTATTGTTGTAGGAACAATAGCAGCAGCGTTTATGGGTAAAGTAGATTTTACAGTAGTGTTAAATGCAAAATGGATAAGCTTTGTTCATCCATTTAACTTTGGTTTTCCCAAATTTGATTTTGGATCAATAATTATGATGACATTTGTTATGTTAGTAGTAATGATTGAATCAACAGGTACATTTATTGGAATTAGTAAAGTTTGTGAGAAAGAAATTACTGAAAAAGATATTGTACGTGGGCTTAGAGCAGAAGGTCTTGCAACACTTTTAGGTGGTATATTTAATTCTTTCCCATATACTACATTCAATCAAAATTTAGGACTTTTAGCTTTAAGTAAAGTAAAAAGCCGTTATGTTGTTATAGCTTCTGGTAGCATTCTTGTTGTACTCGGATTGATGCCTAAATTCGCAGCTTTAGCTACTATTATTCCGCAACCAGTCATAGGTGGAGCTACAACTATAATGTTTGGAATGGTTGGAGTTGCAGGTATTCAAATGCTTTCGAAAGTAAATTTCAATAAAAGCACAAATATGATGGTTGTTGCTGTTTCTCTTGGTTTAGGACTTGGAATAACTATGGTGCCTGATTTACTTGCACAAACACCTAGTATTTTCAAATCAATTTTCAGCAGTGGTATAGTTACAACATCTATAGTTGCCGTACTTCTTAATGCATTTTTAAATTACAAAGATAAAGATACTCAAAGCGACATAATAATATAAATTTATATAGTAAATTTATTAAAACGTTATAATCATTTAAAAAAGCAAATTAGGTAGAAATACTTGGTTTGCTTTTTTTGTTGTATATATTTTTCTAGCGCTTTTGAGGATTTTGCAACATAATATATTCTTAATATGCTGTTGTTATTTCAGCTAAAATTGTAAGTTAATGAAAAATATAGGTATTGTTTGTTAGCTTTGTGGTATAATTAATTAGGTATATTTTAAGTAAAATATCTAAAGATATATTGTTAATATTTATTTTTAATTTAGAGATTAATTATAGACATGGGAAGAGGATTTTTAATGAGAATAAAATATAAACTTATGATAAGTTATTTGGTCCTAATTGTACTTACTGTAACTATATTAGGTTTTTTAATTGCTAAAAAAGCTGAGAGTGGAATTTCAAGAGGGGTAAATGAAAAAAGTCAGCTTTTAACAGAATCAATTAGTACAACTCTTAGTGTAAGAAATGAATTACTTACAGAAAAATCTTATAGTGATTTAAATTTTGCAAATAACTTATTAAACAATTTGACTGATTTCAATGTAGATTATAATGAAAGTATAAAAGTTGGAGAGTTTAAATTACCAGTTTTATATGCAGGAAAGCAAAGAATATCCTTAGATGATACTGTACTTGATAAACTTAAGCAATCTACTGGTACTGTTGCAACCATATTTTTATTAAATGATAATAAACTTATAAGAGTTTCTAGTACTCTTTTTGAAGAGGACAAGAGTGTAATCGGTACATATATTTCTAGTGATTCAGAAGCATATAAAAAAATAATTAATGATGAAGAATATATAGGTGATATTGCAATTAACGGTTATGGTTATGTAACAAGAATGAAGCCATTATTAGATAAAGATAAAAAAGTTATAGGGGCAATTGGTATAGGAAATAAAATTCTTAATCAATACTTAGAGGAAACATTAAGTAATATTAAATTAGGGCAAACTGGTTATGTATACATATTTAATTCAGAAGGAGATGTAGTAATTAATCAATCTGAAGCATTAACGAATGCAGAAGATTGTGATTTGATTGAAAAAATACATTCAAATGAAAAAGGGATAATTGAATACACATGCAATGGAGTCAAGAGATTAGGTTATTACAAATATTTTGAACCTTGGCAATGGTATATAGTTATTACTGCTAATTATGATGAATTAACAGCTCCATCTAAATCAATTTTAACAACGACAATAGTTACTGGAGCAATAATAATTCTTTTAGGTGGAATTATAGCATTATTTTTGGCGAGTACCTTAGTTAAACCAATCAATAAGCTGAAAAGATGTATGGAGATAGCTGAAAAGGGTGATTTGACAATACAGTGTGAAGTAGATAGCAATGATGAAATAGGAATATTAGCAGATAGTTTTAATAATATGTTGGTGGAAAACAATAGGCTGTTAAAAGAAACCGTTCAGTATGATAAATTAAAAACTGAATTTATTGCTAATATGTCTCATGAATTGAGGACACCTTTAAATATTATTTTTTCAACAGCTCAGTTATTTAATGTTGTTATAAGTAAAGATGAAGAGATAAATACTGATAAAATAAGAAATTATATAAACAGTATAAAACAAAACTGCTATAGATTAATACGATTAGTAAACAACTTAATAGATGTGACAAAAATCGATTCTGGTTTTATTAAACTTGATTTAAAAAATCAAAACATAGTACAAATTACAGAGAATATAATACAATCAACTGCTGATTATGTACAAGCCATGTCTAGAACTATTGTATTTGATACAGATCAAGAGGAAAAAATTATGGCTTTTGATTCAGAAAAACTAGAAAGAATCTTGCTTAATTTAATTTCAAATGCTACTAAATTTACTAATCCAGGAGATAAAATTAATATTAATTTACATGACAAAGGCGATAGATTTATTATTTCTGTTAAAGATACAGGGATAGGAATTCCAGATGAAAAACTACCACAGCTTTTTGAAAGATTTAAACAAGTAGATCCATTGTTAAACAGAAGTCATGAAGGCAGTGGCATAGGATTAACTATAGTTAAAGCTTTGGTTGAACTGCATGATGGAACAATAGAAGTTAAAAGCAAGTATAAGGAAGGCACAGAGTTTATAATAAGCCTGCCAGCAAAGATTATTCCGGAAGAAGAGGAAGTAGAAATTAACAAGGATTGTTCAAAAGAAGCATATGTTCAAAATATAAATATTGAATTTTCAGATATTTATAAATAAGGGTTTAGAAATCTTTATTAATTTTTGCTGATTGAAAATAATGATAACAATGGTATATAATTAGTCAAAAGTTTATTGAAAATTGAGTGGAGGAAAATTAATGGCTTATTTATTTGTAGAATATCCAAAGTGTACAACTTGCAAACGTGCAAAGAAATGGTTAGATGAACATAAAATTGAGTACGGTCATAGGCATATAGTGGAGAATAATCCGACCTTTGAAGAACTTAAAGAATGGATTAAATTAAGTGGAATGTCAACTAAAAAATTTTTTAATACCAGTGGAAATTTATATAAAGAAATGAATTTAAGTCAAAAGCTTAAGACAATTTCAGAAGAAGAACAAATTAAACTTTTAGCAACAAATGGAATGTTGGTTAAACGCCCAATTGTGGTGGGAGAAAATTTTGTGTTAGTTGGATTTAGAGATGAGAGCTTGTGGGAAGAAGCTCTTAAGAATAAGTAGTCAATTTTTTAGGAACAAGCGATCTATACTATTAAATTTAATTTGAAATCTATTATCTCTATCTTTTTTTATCACACAATATAATTTTAATTCAAAAATTAAAAGCTGTTGACTTTGTCGACAGCCTTAGTCACTAAACATTGAGTTCTTTTTCATTAAAATTTATATTCTAATCCTTTAAAAAGCAAATCATCTAAATCATGAGAATTAGCATATGAAGATTTATCTATTACGGGTTCATTTATATATTTATCCTCATTTATATATTTGTATTTCTTATGTACAAAGCTTAAATATGAATTAACATTAGTATTTCTTAAAGCTTCACTTAAATTCATTTCCCAGTTCCAAAAATCATTAAATGATGTATTTTTAATTGCATAAGTTGGTTGACTAATCCATCTAAAACCATTGTATTTTTTTATATTATCTTCTGAAGAAATATACTTGATTTTTTCTTCTAGCTCTGCCAGCCCGCCATTCTTATTACTAACAATTACTTCTTTTATTGATTTAAACTTAATATATTCTGTAGGAAAAGAAGTGATTTTTAGTATATTCAATAAATCATTATATAAATTTTCATCCATAGATAGATAAATAAATTGGTTATTCTTAATAGCTTGAGACATATAGAAATATAAGCTGATAATAAAATGATTATTTTTTAAATATTTAAAAGTTGAATTAACGTTTGAATTTAATATGTCCTTTGAATTTAATTTAGATAAACAATTTATATCTTTACTACAAAATGTACACTTGTAAATGAAATTATCAAGTAATTGACTTAAATAAATTACCTGACTATCTAATAAACTTTGATTTTTTTCAACTATAATATGTTCTAATCTATCTTTAATTCTATTCATATTATATCTTAAGTTGCAATTATTGCATGAAGACTCCATATAACCCCATCCTTGTTATGATTATTTATTAAATCTTGTCCAACATAGTATATCACATATAATTGTAAAAAAATGTATTATTATGTAAGCAAATTAAAATTAAATTTATGTCGTTTGTTTTCTTGATTTTTTAGGGAGGAAATTAAGAATATTTACAGAATAAACATGATAATTGGAATAAAAGTAATTTTTAGGAGGCAATTATGAAAAAATTTATTGATTTAAGTATTTCTATTGAAAATAATTTACGTTCAGATCCACAAGAAATGATTCCTCAAATTCAATACATAGATCACAATAATGGAGCTAAACAAATGGCTGATTTCTTTCCGGGCATTGACACAGTTAAGGATTTGCCAAATGGAAAAGGTTGGGCATTAGAGCTTATGACCTTATCTTCTCATTCAGGAACTCATCTTGATGCACCTTGGCATTATCATCCTAAAATGAGCAAAGGTGAAAAAGCATTAACAATAGATGAAATTCCACTTGAATGGTGTATGGGAAACGGAGTCAAGCTAGACTTTAGAGAGTTTGATGATGGTTATCTTGTAACTGCAAAAGATCTAGAAAATGCATTTAAAAAGATTGAATATGAGCTAAAACCAGGAGATATTGTACTTGTTAATACTGGTGCTGATAAATATTGGGGTAAGCAAGAATATCTTGTAAAAGGATGTGGCATGGGAAAGGAAGCAACCCTTTGGTTATGTGATAGAGGTGTACATGTTGTTGGAACTGATGCATGGAGCTGGGATCGTCCACTACCTATAATAGCAAAAGATTTTACTAAAAATAAGGATTCATCAATTATTTGGGAAGGTCATTTTGCAGGAATTGAATGTGGATACTGCCATATTGAAAAACTTACAAACCTTGAAAAATTACCTTCTTACGGCTTTACTGTCAGCTGTTTTCCAGTAAAAATAAAGGATGCAAGTGCTGGATGGATAAGAGCTGTTGCAATAATAGAAGATTGAATATAACTACTAGAATTATATTCGTTAAAAATAGTGAATTTTAATGATAGTTTATGAAATTAGTGTATAGGATATAATATCAATATGAATTAAGTTAGATTGAAATAAAAGCAGTTTTATAATGAATAAGGTTGAAAATAAAAAAGCATATACTATAAAAAGTGTTAAGGGAGGTAATCTTATGGAAAGAAATATAATACTTTATATTGCAATGAGTTTAGATGGGTATATAGCAAGGAATAATGGAGCAGTTGATTGGCTAAGTGGACATGGTGATGATACTAATGTTGATAATGGATACAGTGATTTCTATAAGACAATAGATACTGTTGTAATGGGAAGAACTACATATGAACAAGTTATTAATGAATTATCACCTGATGTTTGGGTTTATGAAGGAAAGAAGTGTTATGTAGCAACTACAAAAAAAGGTGAAGCTGATAGTAAAGTAGAGTTTATATCAGACGATATTGCTGACCACATTAAAAATCTAAAAAAACAGCAGGGAAAAGATATTTGGATTGTTGGAGGCACAAAATTAATTGACCAATTTATTAAACAAGACATTATAGATAAGTATATTATAAATGTAATACCGACTATTTTAGGCGAAGGAATACCACTTTTTTTAAAGGAAAATCCAGAAATTAAACTTAGACTTATTGAAACAAAAGCAGTGGATGGTATGGCTGAACTAACTTATATTAAAAGATAATTTTTCATTGAAATATTAAGTTTAGTTGACAAGTTTCCAGTTTTACTTGATAGAAAAGCATTTTAATCTCCAGTATACTATAGTTAGAAATTAACTTGAAATAAAAGAAAGGCTGGTGATAAATATGTCATTAGGTGAATAAAAATATAAATTTTTCAAATTGAAATTTGTCTTGAAAAGTATATTGACAAAATTATCATAAGTCCATATACTTATGAAATAAGAACGATGGTGTTTAAGAAATGTATTTATAATATGTTTCTTAGGCACTTTTTTTATATCTACGAGGAGAATATAAAAAATATCCTCCAAAGATTACGTGCGAAGTTAATATAAAATGAATGGTTATTTTATATTAATATAATTATAAATTAGTAAATTAAAGTTTTTGAGTGATTTACTATACAAAGGAGGAATTTTTATGAAAGTTAATATAGGCGATAGTGCTTTTATAATTATATGTTCAGCATTTATATTTTTAATGACACCAGGACTTGCATTGTTTTATGGAGGAATGGTCAGAAGAAAAAATATTTTAAACACATTAATATCTTCATTTTTTATTTGTGGATTATCATCAGTAATGTGGGTTTTATTAGGATATTCATTGTCTTTTGGGAATGATTTTCATGGAATAATTGGAGGAATGAATTTTTTTGGAATGATAGGTGTAGGCGCGGAGCCATCAGCATACGCACCTGCTATACCTGAAATGCTTTTTGCAGCATTTCAAATGATGTTTGCAATAAGTGCACCAGCACTTATAACTGGTTCTCTAGTAGAAAGAATGAAATTTTCTGCATTGTTCATATTTATAACAGCATGGCTACTGTTAGTATATTATCCAATGGCTCATATGGTATGGGGAAATGGTGGCTTAATTAATTCTTTAGGTGCCTTAGATTTTGCAGGTGGTAATGTAGTCCATATAAGTTCAGGTGTTTCAGGGTTTGTTGTATGCATAATGTTAGGTAAGAGATTGGGATATGGAAAAATATCATATAGACCTTGCAATATTCCATTAGTAGTTCTTGGAACAGGATTAATTTGGTTTGGCTGGTTTGGATTTAATGCAGGCAGTGCATTAGGCGCTGGTCCACTTGCAGTACATGCATTTATGACAACAAATACTTCAGCAGCAGTAGCTATGATTTCATGGATATTAATTGAAAAAGTCAGACAAGGAAAACCAACAGTACTTGGAGCAGTAACTGGAGCAATTGTAGGCTTAGTTGCAATTACACCAGGAGCAGGTTTTGTTCCACTTTGGTCATCAATTATAATAGGTGCAATAGTTTCTCCAATTTCTTATTTATTTATGGGAAAAATTAAATATAAATTTGGATATGATGATGCGCTTGATACTTTTGGCTGTAATGGAATTGCAGGAAGCTTTGGAGGGATTGCAGCTAGAGTATTTGCACAAACAATCATTAATCCTGCAGTAAAATGGAATGGGCTTTTCTTTGGTGATTCTAGACTTTTCATAGCTCAAATATTAGGTGTTGCCATAACAATAATATTTTCAGCAGTGATGACATTTTTAATTATAAAAGTTATGAAATTATTTATAGATATTAGAGTTGAATGCTCAGTAGAAGCTGACGGACTTGATATAGCTGAACATGGTGAAATAGCTTACCCAGCTTTTGAAGGTTTAGATTAGTATAGATTCATAGAGTACATTAAGGTTTTAGTATGGATAACCTTAGATTTTTATATTTAGTAAATGATAAAAATCTAAGGTTAAAAATATAGTAGTAATTAAAGTTTTTATTTTGGATTTAATTCCACTAGAATTAGAATATTTTTTTGATTAAAACACATCCTAAGATTAGTCATTATAATTAAAGACATACTATGGAGGATTGCAATGAGCATTTTGAAAAAAATATTAATATTTATTATGATTCTAGTTACAATAATAACTCTGCCGGTAGACATTTCTAAAAATAATGTATATGCTAGTTCAAATTCTAATGAAAGGAAACCCGTTAAAATAGCCGTATTCTTAGATAATGCTAATGCTATGTATATTTCTCGTCTTAAACAAAATTTAGAACTTATTCAAAAAGAAAATGAAAATAAAGTTGAATTTACTTTCTTTGATGGAAAAGATAATCAAATGTTACAAAATGAAAGTATTGATAAAGCTCTTAAGCAAGATTTTGATCTATTCATTATAGGGATAATTAGTCAAAAATTGAAAGACGTAGAAAATATTTTGAGCAAAATCATGGAAAGAAATATTCCTGTAATTTTAAATCCAGATCCTGTACAGGAGATAATAAACTTTATTAAACCTTATAAGAGTTTTGTTGTTATTGGAGCAGATTTTGAGCAATCAGGTACTATGGAGGGGAAAATTCTTGTTGATGAATGGAATTCTAATAAAGAATTTATAGACAAAAATCATGATAACATATTGCAATATATTATGTTAAAAGGCAGAATTGGAAGTCCATTAACATATTTAAGAACAAAATACTCCATTTTAGCACTTAATGATGCTGGAATAAAAACAGAAGAACTTGCATCTACTGAGTGTGAATGGATTGAAGACTGTGCTAGAAGTTCTATTGAATCTCTGTTTCTTAAATATGGTAATAAAATTGAAGCCATAATTTCAAATAACGATGCTATGGCAGTAGGTGCTGTTAAAGCCTTTCAGAAGTATGGATACAATAAAGGTGATAAAGAAAAAACAATTCCAGTTGTAGGAATTGACGGAATGCCGGCAGCTAAAGATTTAATACAAAAAGGATTTATGGAAGGAACTGTAGTTGTAGAACCTCATGATCTTGCTGAAGCTCTTTATGCAATTGGAATGAATTTAGCTTTAGACAGACCTCCTCTTGAAAATACAAATTATAAATTTGATAATACTGGATTTACAGTTCATTTGACTTACAAGGAATATCTAAAATAATAATAGCCATCTTAGATTATGAATATAAAACTTACGATAGGTAAAAACTAAAATAGAGGTGAGGAAAATGACAAACTATAAATTTATTACAAATAATGATGAAAATACGTCATCAAATCCATCAAACACAAACAATCCAGCAAAAAATAGGAAGAGGCATAAGCCTGTAAAAGGCCTTCCTAGAGTGTAAAAACAAATTTATGGAAATTTATAAAAAATACACAGTGCTAAAATTTAGTGCTGTGTGTTTGGTACGTTATAAGTGCAGCTAATAATCTTATAAAAGATTAAAGCTAGTACTTATTTTTTTTTGTATGAGAAAATTACAGAATGCGACTTGATTTATATATTTAAGGATATATATATTTAGTATTATAATACATTGGTGTATAATACATCCATATAAAACTTATTTAATTTTATTGTATGAAAGTTTGGTCAAAGTATTTGTAGTAGGAGAGATTTAGAATATTAAATTACAGAAAGGAGGAGAGTGATATCTGCTGTGCATAGCTGTATTTTTTAGAATAAATAATTTAATTATAATGTAAAGTTCATGAAAAAATAGAAGTGAAAGTTTCTGTGCATTAATTAAGAATTAAGAAAAGATTATGGAGGTATAATAGTGAAAAAAATAATGAAGCGTTTTATCATAGCGTTAGTACTTATATTTATGAACTTCCTTCCAGTAAAAATAATGTTGCCTATAGGTGATACTATACAGACAGCTGTAGCAGCAGAAACATATTCAACCTGGAATTCAGCCACAATTTATAATTATGGAAATATTGTATCTTATAATGGCGGCATCTGGAAGGCACAATGGTGGACACAAGGACAAATTCCTGGAACTACAGGAGAATGGGGTGTATGGAAGGTGTTTAAAGGTGATGAAGGAACGATTACAGATACTAAAGCACCTACAGTACCAACAAATCTGAAATATACTTTAAAGATCAATGATTCAGTAAGTATTACATGGTCTGCCTCATCAGATAATGTAGGAGTTAGTGGTTATGATATATATAAAGATGGGATATTGATAGGGAAAACTTCATTAACAAGTTATACAGTGACTAATTTAACAGCAAATACTTTGTTTAGCTTTATCATAAAGGCAAAGGATGTAGTAGGAAATGTATCATCAGCTAGCAGTGAATTATCAGTTACTATAAATGATACTGATAAAGATTCTGCAAACAAAAAGCTAATTGCATTAACCTTTGATGATGGACCAAGCGAAACAACATCATTGGTATTGGACAAGTTACAGAAGTATAATGTAGTTGGTTCATTCTTTCTTATTGGGCAAAATGTAACTGATACAACAAAATCTGTTATACAAAGAGAATTAAGTTTAGGATGTGAAATAGATAATCATTCTTGGAGTCATTCTGATATGAGCAAGATGTCTAGTGATGACATAATTAATGAGATACAAAAAACTAGTAATGCCATATACGAAAAAGTAGGGGTCTACCCTAAATTTTTTAGACCACCATATATATCAATAAGTAATACTATGTATGAGAATATTGATATTCCGTTCATATGTGGAATGGGATGCAATGATTGGGATCCTTCTGTGAGTACACAAGATAGGGTATCAACAGTTCTTAATAATGCTAAGGATGGAGACATTATACTTCTTCACGATTCATGGGGAAACACAAAGACAGTTGACGCACTTGGTGAAATTATACAAGGATTGCAAGAGAAAGGATTTACATTTGTAACTGTAAATCAATTATTTGAACAAAAGGGTGTGAATTCAAATGTCGAGTATAAATTGTGGTCGAATGTAACTAATTAACGAATATAATTAAATAAATAAAAGATAACATTACTAAAAGACCTCTGATTTTTCAGAGGTCTTTTAGCTAAATGATTTTGATTTATGGAGTGTAATTTGTTCTTCCTACCATATATACAATTCATTACTTTTGACTTTATTTTTATTTGTGGAAAATATAAAAAATATATTATATTTATTAACATAAACGTGTAAATGAACATAATATATAGTATCTTAAGGTACTAAGGAGGAAATTTTAATGGGATACGATTATGATAAATGTGGCAATTATTATAATGAAAAGGATAAATGTAAAGAAAACGATAAATATAAAGAAAATTACTATGGGGTAAGAAACCATAATCATGAATTTGAATCAAGTACAGATTATGAAGAGGATGATGAATGTGTAGTGCACAATCATCGTATAGCTGGTGTGACTGGTCCTGCAATTAGATATGGTAGATCTCATATTCATAAAGTAGATGTGCTTACAGATACTTTTGGTGATCATTTTCACAGAATTTGCGATACTACTGGCCCAGCTCTTTTTCTTCCAGGCGGAAAACACATCCATTTACTAAAGGGTACAACAACTGTTGCAGATGGACATGACCATGATTATTATTTCACTACTCTAATTGAAGATCCTAGTAATGTGCCAGAAAAAAAAGACTGTTAAGTTTAGAATATAATATAAAATTATAGGTGGGATTGTCCCACCTATAATTCTAAATATAAGGGACAGTAGATAGTTTTGTGTAAAAACAAAACTATCTACTGTTTTTTTACATAATCAGTTGGTAGTTTTGGAATAATATACTTTAAAATATTAAGGAGGAATAATTATGACCAAACCAATTGATGA
>Ga0209281_1000912_pt1 | contig 24554 bp, 25 predicted proteins | sample MedtruBG_FD_187514 | JGI IMG/M metagenome (GOLD analysis project Ga0209281, IMG submission 187514) | Root nodule microbial communities of legume samples collected from California, USA - Medicago truncatula BG (SPAdes) (version 2) | ecosystem: Host-associated > Plants > Roots > Nodule | place... | reverse complement strand
GGGTCCTGAAGGAACGTTGAAGACTACGACGTTGATAGGTCGGGTGTGTAAGCGCAGCGATGCGTTGAGCTAACCGATACTAATGAACCGTGAGGCTTAACCTTACAACGCCGAAGCTGTTTCGGCGGACGAGAGACAGACAATCAAATTTTAGCCTGATACAGATTAACAGAATTTGCCTGGCGGCTTTAGCGCGGTGGTCCCACCTGACCCCATGCCGAACTCAGAAGTGAAACGCCGTAGCGCCGATGGTAGTGTGGGGTCTCCCCATGTGAGAGTAGGGAACTGCCAGGCATCAATTAGAAGAACCCCGTACCGAAAGGTGCGGGGTTTTTTGCTTTGTGCTTCACCTTCTCCCTGCGTCAGAAAGAATAGCGCCCCCAGAAATATAATAGCTCACCACTCTTCTCCTTATTTTTAAATAAATTCACATTTCCTTCTACGAAATATCTTAATTTCCCATGTTTTATAAATTTATTCACGCGGTAAAAGCATCATGAATTTAAGACTATTCATGTCACTCTGCGAGATATAACACCCTGCTTTCGTATCCTTGCGAGTTAACAATGCGTATATATTCCACATTAAATGTATTGCTTTGTGGTGAAGTTTTCATTTGGTAGCATTTAAAATAGTTCGAAGAAACGGTGATGTTTAATATTTGCGAGTTTCATTATTCGCATATCGTTTCCAGAACAAAACCAAGAGTTAATTTCACTCGCGTATATTATTTTTGTAGCGTGACGACTCTTTATTTCTCAGGATATTGGTAAAAACAGGATATTTTATGAAACTGAATAAAGTTGCTATGGCTGTCGCTTTGACCGCTGCTCTGGGTTCAATGTCTGCATTCGCTGATACGACGAATGGCCAAATTGAATTCCAGGGTGAACTGGTGAATACCGCATGTGGTCTGGCGCCAGGCTCCAGCCCGGTAAGCGTTGATTTTGGCCAGATTCCTGTTTCTGCGCTGGCTAATGGTGCGCGCGCCGGAAACGTACATCAGAACATCGAACTGCAGCACTGTGACACCACTGTTGCTCAAACTGCTGAAGTAACTTACTCCCCAACCAGCGTAAACCCAACGGATGCGTCTCTGGCAGCCTTCACCTCTGGTACTGCGTCTGGTGCGGGTATTGGTCTGCGTGACAGCGCCAGTCAGGACGTTGTCTGGGGTAACGCAACCACCCCTGTTCAACTGGTTGATGGCACCAACACCATTCCGTTCGTGGCATATGTGAAAGCAGAAAGCGCAAGCGCGAGTGTGACGGCGGGTTCCTTCCAGTCAACGGTTAACTTCGAGATTGCTTATCAGTAATCCGCAGAGCGGAGTCAGTGCGGGAAAATTTCCCGCACTATTAAAGAACGAAAATAAAAACGTGTTTTTAATGCCGATTTATTTCGCTGTCGCGACGTAACTATTAAAGCGGAAGGCGTTACGGCGTTCGTACACGTTTTTAAATTGTCGACACCCACAAAATAACTATAACGCAGTGGAACGCAGAGCGCTTTTAATGGATTTGTTCGGGACGGGGATCATGTCAGTAAAATTAAATACTAATCTAACAATAATTGCTCTCCTGGTGATGAATTGCTGCTATGCGGCAACGGCGCGCGCGGAGGAGCGAGTTGAGTTTAATACTGATGTTCTGGATGCTTCGGATCGTACCCGTATCGATCTATCTCGCTTTGCGACAGATAACTATGTCACACCTGGTGACTATTTGCTGGATATCCGTATTAACGGCCAGTCGATAGGCCAGGAGAAAATCCGTTATGTGGAATCGCCTGACGGCAATCGTACGCTGCCGTGTATCAGCGGCGACCTGCTGGACAAACTGGCGCTGAAAGAAGACGCACGTACACAAGTCGCTCAAATCTATGAAAACTGCTATTCCCTGCAGCGTCTGTCGGGGGCGAAATTAAGTAACTATGCCGGTGTGCTTGATATCACCGTACCCCAGGCATGGATGAAGTACAACGACCTTGACTGGACGCCGCCTGAACGTTGGGATGAAGGTATCGCCGGTCTGATTTTTGACTACAGCATTAACGGACAGCTGACGCGTCAGTTCAGCGACAATGAAAACTACAGCGCGATATCAGGCTACGGTCAGGCGGGAGCCAACATCGGCGGCTGGCGTATGCGCGGTGAATATCAGACAAGCTACTACAGCCAGACCCATCAATCCAATTTTGACTGGAACCAGATCTACGCCTACCGGCCATTGCCGATGATGGCGGCAAAACTGACGCTGGGTGAGATTTACCTGAACTCGCAGGTTTTTGATACGCTGCGATTTACCGGGATTAACCTCGCCAGCGATGAGCGGATGCTTCCTCCGGCGCTACAGGGCTATGCGCCTGAAATCCACGGTATTGCCCGTTCGAATGCCAAAGTGACCGTCAGTCAGAGCGGGCGCGTCATTTATGAAACCACCGTCCCCGCTGGACCGTTCAATATTCAGGATTTGCGCAGTTCGGTGCGCGGTACGCTCGACGTGCGCGTTGAGGAGCAGGATGGCTCAATCTCGATGTTCCAGGTGAACACCGCCAACATTCCATATCTCACGCGTCCGGGCTATGTCCGTTACAACCTGTCGGGCGGCACGCCGTCTCGCTATAACCACTCACTGAAGGGGCCAACGTTCCTGTCTGGCGATTTCTCCTGGGGGATCAGTAATGCATGGTCGTTGTACGGTGGCCTGCAGTCGTCGGGTGAAGCCTACACCGCAACCTCTCTGGGGATTGGTCGCGATCTTAACGCGTTAGGAGCCATCTCCATTGATGCCACTGAGTCGTGGAGCCGTGAGCCTGACGGGAAACGTCTGAAAGGCACCTCATACAAGCTGAGCTACGCGAAAACCTTCGACGAATACAACAGCTCAATTACGTTCGCGGGATACCGCTTCTCGCAGGAAGACTTCCGCACAATGGCGCAATACCTTGATGAGCGTTATCAGGGTTATGACCGTGTCGGGCGCGAAAAACAGCTCTATACCATCACCGGGAGTAAAACCTTTTGGGCCGGTGAAGCGGGTAAAGCGACAACCGTTTTTCTCACCTGGACCCACCAAAACTACTGGAATCAACGCAGCCAGGATCGATACGGCCTGTCCGTGGGACGTGTCTTCCGCATCGGCGATATCAACGGTATCACCGCCAATCTTTCCGCTTACCGTACTGACTATAAAGGGCAAAAGGACGACTCCATCTCCCTCTCATTATCTGTGCCGATTGGGGATAACAAATGGGCAGGGCTGGACATCCAGACCAACAACGGTAAAACCAGCCCGATGGCGTCATACACCGACAACAGCGATTTCAACAATCTGTGGCGCGTTCGCGCGGGTGCCAGTCAGAACAGTAACGCCAGCGTGGACGGCTATTACCTGCACCGTTCGCAATTGGCGGAAATTAATACCAACGCCAGCTACCAGCAAAATGAGTTTATGGCGTTAAGTACCACCCTGCGTGGCGGTTTTACGGCGACCCGGCATGGCGCGGCGATGCATAACAGCGGCGCAACGATGAACACGGCACGTGTCATGGTCGATACCAACGGCATTGGCGGCGTCCCTCTCAATGGCGAAAAGTCCCGGACTAACCGCTTCGGTATTGCCGTTGTACCGGATGTAGTGAGCTACAACAGCTTTGACACCCGCGTAGACGTCGATGCCATGGATGGCGATATCGAACCGGCAAGAGCCATCAGTACCAGTACCCTGACGGAAGGGGCCATCGGCTATCAGGCTTTTGGGATGGCGAAGGGGATGAAGATGATGGGCACGTTACGCCTCGCAGATAACAGCGTCCCACCTTTCGGGGCGGAAATATACAACACCGATGGCGTAAGCGTCGCCATGGTGCTGGAGGACGGCAAGGCATGGCTTGCGGGCATAAACGCCAATGAAACTCTGAATGTCATGTGGGGGGGCAAACAGCAGTGCAAAGTGACCATCCCGCCCGGCGTGAACAACGGACGTTCGGACACGCTTCTGCCGTGCCGCTAATCCCTGTGTAAAGCGTTATCCCACTGTAATTAAAGGCTAAAAATGAGCAAGAACAGACATAGCAGATATCTTATGGCGGCGTGTGCGCTGAGCCTGTTGAACGGCTACGCGCAGGCGGGCGTCTCTCTGGATCGGACGCGCATCATCATTACGGAGAAAGAGTCTTCGTCCAGCGCCAATCTGTCTAATACCAGTCCGGATATTCCGTTCCTGGCCCAGTCGTGGGTAGAGGATGAAAAGGGCAATAAGATCGCCTCGCCGCTGATTGTGCTCCCGCCGTTGCAGCGAATTAATGGGGGGCAGAAAGGGATAGCGCGCGTCACTAAAACGGCGGGCATCGACAAACTGCCGAAGGACAGAGAGAGTCTGTTCTACCTCAACGTCAGGGAAATTCCACCAAAGCCGGAAAAACCCAACACGCTGCAGCTGGCAATGCAGTCACGCATCAAGTTGTTCTATCGCCCTGAAGCGGTGATCCCGAAGACAAAGGGGGAAGTTTGGCAGGATCGCCTGGTATTCCATAAAAGCGGCAGCGAGATGACCGTGCAGAATCCCACGCCTTACTACGTGACCATCCTCAGCTTGACCAGGGCCGATGGGCAGAAAATTACCCGTTTCCCGGGGATCATGGTTGCGCCTAAATCGAGCCAGAAGTTTGAGGTGACGGATGCAGGCGTTAGCCAGTTTTCGATGAAGTTTGTGAATGATTATGGCGGGCATCCGGAGCTGAAATTCCGGTGTGAAGGCACTACCTGCAAGGCGTTACCCTCCGCCCAGCAGGGCTAATCAGGAAGGAGCCTGACAATGCAAAACCCTTTTCCTTATGCAGCCCTTCTGGCGTTGTGCACGCTCGGATTTTCCGGGTCGGCGTGGTCCGTGGTGGACGGTGAAATTAAGGCGGTAAATGGTACCTATGAATACCTGATTAACATTAGCAATCATGACATTACCAGCAACCAGGTCGGTGCCGTTGTTATTGACGAATTTGACCTGGCCGGGATGTTTCAGGGCCGTGCGTACTGCGCACAACCGATGATAAGCCAGCCGGTATATTACATGTCGCAGGCAACGTTAACCCAATCAGGAATGACGGCGGGTTACCTCAAGCTCAATGACTACATGGACGTTAAAATCGAGATCTACATCGGCGGTAATTTACAGCAGTACAAAACCGTACCGTTCGATAATGTCTCCAACAACGTCAATCAGAACTACTGCAACCCCCCCAGCACCATACTGGACAATCAGTTTGCCTCCGGCGCGAAGGGAAGAGTGACCTTCATGATCACCAAACCCATTATCAACGGGGTGAACTTACAGGGTTCCGAAATCGCAACGCTTTATGGTCGACTGGGGCCGGGTGCCATGGGGCAAACGCCACTGTCGCGCGTCACCATCGCTTCCGGCGTCATCACCGTACCGGATAAATGCATCGTTAATCAGGGGACGCCCATCGTCGTCGATTTCGGCAATATTCCGGGAACGGGCAGCAGGCTGGATGGCATCAATTACAGTCAAAACGTACCGATTCACGTGAAATGCCAGGGCGGCAGTTTTTCCCAGGGAGAGCTGAATATCAAGCTGGGGATCCAGCAGGCTAATCCGGCATTCACTGACGGTAAATACCTGAGTACCCAGGGAACCGCCGACCGGTCTGAGCTGGGCATCGCTTTGCGTGACAGCAAGGGTAATCCCGTGGTGCCAAACACGTTCTATAACGTGCCGGGATTTTCCCACAACGAAGGTGACTGGAACCTGATCGCCGCGCCGGTGGCCAAAAATGCCACCTCGGTTATCCCTGAGGGCGAATTCCATGCATCGGCGACGGTTGTGGCTGAATTCCAGTAAGGAGGGAATATGCATCTCATGATAATTATCCTCGCCTGTTTTTTGACGGCATTTTCTGCGACACCCGCCTGGGCGCGAGGGGAGTTGATTGGTGGCGATCTTGGCTTTAAAGGCGTCGTAATGGCTTACCCCTGCAGTATTGCGCCAGAATCGGGGCGGGTTCTGGTCGATTTTGGTGAGGTGTCAACAAAGTCATTGTATATAAACGGAAAAACAACACCGGTTCCGTTCACTATTACCTTGCAGGACTGTAATCCGAATGTCTTTAACGCGGTGACGGTGACGTTCAGCGGCATCGCCAACGGCAACATGGCGGACCGGCTGGCCATTAACGCCACAGCCCCAGGCAATGCGGGCGGGGTGGGGATAGGATTGCTGGAGGAGGATGATACGCCTGTGCGTTTGAATGTCGCCACGCGTCCCACCCTCATCAACGACACCCTGTTACGGCTAAGCTTCCAGGCCTTTGTTGAAGCGGAACCCGATGCCATTGCAAACGGAACGTTAACGACAGGGCCTTTTACCGCCACCGCAAATTATACATTGAACTATCAGTAGCGGCGCTAATAGGGAACTGCAGCATGAGGTATCAATTTTTTCTTTACGATAAAAATATTTTTTATTCGCAAGGAATTAAAATGGTTATTACCAGCTTACTTGCTGAACAGACGGACGTTTTATATTCCTTAACGGATGACTACGATCAGCTGCTTGCTCAACTACAGCGTCAGGTTAACGGCGAGGGCTGCATGTGGATCCTCTGTGATTTAGATAGCCTGCCGCAAGAGCGGCTCCATACGCTGCAATTAATGAAAGAATTTTATCAGCATGAAAATAAAAGCCTGATTATGCTATTGAGTAAGCACAATATGCCTCTTTTTTTTGCACTGTATTCGCTTTTGCCCACCGCGCATTGGCTGCTTAAAAATGAAAATATTGAGAGCATTATGCCGTTTTTTCAGCGTCTGTTGGATAAAAAACGTCAGGGATGTTGCTTTAGCGCATCGCTGGTCAGCTATACGCAAAAAAAATTTACGACCGGAGCAGAGATCCCACTATTTCAGGGAGTGAATGGTGGTTGATGGAAGAATTATTTAAGGGGAAATCATTATCGCAAATATCAGATGAAGTAAATGTCGATATCCGTCGCTTGAGCTATATCAAGCGCCACTTAATGAAGAGACTGAATATTAGAAGCAATATCGCTTTATTCTCCGCATTTAGAGGCATTATGCCCTGAATCCGTGAGCCAACCTTTCGGTAGAACGCATTACCGATTTAACGGTGCAAATTATTGCACGTCATTAACTCGAAGTAAGGAAAACGGAAATGAAAAAACTGACAGTGTTTGAAGCCGCTGGCGTTGTAGGGGGAACCTGCAAGACCTGTGAAATCACGTATCAGAACGTCACCGTTGGTGGCGTCACCTCCTGTAAGCAGATCACAACCTGTACGGATAAGCATGGCTGCACGACCAGCATGAGAGATGCTGATTCAAGCAAATGTGGTGGTATCCCTAACCGCTATTAAAATCGGCACTGCCTGGGGTGTGCTGCCCCAGGCTTTTCTACTGTGAGAAAACGATAGTGAACCCATTAACGCGCAAAACAGCGATCGGTTATTCGATCTTTCTGATTATTATTTCCGTTTCGATTACGGTGCTTTTCTATCATGTTTTTGTTTTTAATTCCTTTGCGAAAGATGATTCCGCGACGCAGGCGTTTCGAGAGGTCAGCGCCGAAAAGCTTGCGAAAAGTCCGATAAAAAAAGAGCACAGTATTATCGAGGTCATGTCTTACGGTTGCCATTATTGTGCGGCAAACGAAGAGAACCTTGCAGAACTTACCCGTAAACTACCGCCGGATACCACATTTACCTCTATTCATATTGCAGGCGAGGATAATGGCCTTGCCGCCTATGCGCCGATCTTTGCCACGCTGGAAGCGATGGGAATAGAAAGGGATGTTCGCGACAGTGCGTATAACGCCATTATCACGAGAAACGTCGATCTGACGGATGAGAAAAAACTGAACGGTTGGTTAGCGAAAAATAATATTGATGTCGTCAAGTTTACGACATTGAGGAAAAGTAAAAAGGTTAAAGAGCGTCTCAGCGAAATGGCGGCTATTGCCGATTACTACGATATTAACGCCACGCCGATGTTTATTATTAATCAACGCTATGTTGTCGCGCAGGACCGCGAATTCCCGGCGTTTGCGCAGCGCATGCTGGAACTACTCAAAGAGGATAAATAATTCTGTGATCAGATTATTCATTGTCTGGAGCGTGTTTAGCGTCAAAAATAGCGCGGGAAAAATTGAAGTCATTCAGCGAACGCTTTCTCAGTGCGGTATTTTTCTATTGCGAAAAATAATGCGATACGTGCCTCTCCCCGTGACGCTGGTGGTGGCGAAGGGACTCTGCGCATCGTGGCTTCTCGGACGCGCGTTTCGCTTACGAAACGCGGTGGCTAATGAAAACTATCGTTGCCTGACTGGGCAAACATCCCGGCTGGACGTGGCCTGGATGGCAGTCCGGCGACGCCTGCTGGAAGAGGCCGCCACCTGGGGGCAAAACACGGTGCTGCTTCAGCAAATTCGTGCTTGCGCCGCGGATCTCGATGCGGTGGTCGCACCGCTGCACCAGCAAAACGCGCCCTACATCCTGGCACCGCTCCATACGGTGTCTGACGTGCTGGCTGCCATGATTGGTGCCAGCGTTACGCCGGGTAAAGCGAGCGTGGTGGTTTCTTCCAGCGCTGAGCTTTACAGCGCCCCCGTCCGTGCGCTTGGGGGCGTTGCACTCGCCTACTGTTCAATTCATCAGGAGAACAAAACGCTGGCCAGCGGCCTGATGGAGCTCATCACCGATGTCGCCGTCGGGCAGCAGAACATGATTATTTTTCCTGATATCTCGCCCGACTATACCTCGCAGGCAGAAGGGGCGCGGGTGGCGAAGCTGCCATGTCGTTTATTTGGTCGCAGCGCAAAGTTGCATAGCGGTCTGGTGCGTCTTTCCGGCGCAATTGCCGCACAGGTCGTGTTTTATCACCTCAGCTATAACAACGGCCTGCGCATCCACATTCATCCGCCGGTGAGCAGTCAGAATGTCGCCAGCGTGCTGCCCGTCATCATTGAATCTACCCTGCGAAAGCACCCGCAGGAGTGGCTCCTCTGGCACAGCCATTCTCTCTACTTTATCAATCACTCACTATAAAAATGAAAACCACGATCCCGAATCTGATCTTTCAGGAAGAGACCAACGAGTGCGGGCTGGCGTGCGTAGCGATGCTGGCGCAAACGCAGGGGCAGACGATCTCGCTCGAGACGCTGCGCGGCATTTTTCCAGCCTCCGATCACGGTACTTCGCTGGACACGCTGATGGCCATCCTTGCGCGGTTGGGCATTGCGACGACGCCTGTGCTGTTTGAGCATCATGAGCTAAGTGAACTGCCGCTGCCGGCCATTTTGCACTACGGTGCGAGCCACTATGTCCTGCTGGCCTGGCGTAAAGGCAACCACGTCTGCGTAATGAACCCGGCGATTGGCGAGCAGTGGCTGCCCTTTGCCGCGCTTAAGCAGGAGATCAGCGGTTATGCCCTGATTGTGGAACCCGACCAGGTGCTGGCCGCCGATCCCGAGCTGGCGCTGCCGACAACGGTACAGTCCATGCCAGGGGTGATGAGCATGCAGGAGACGGCGGGCGAGCCGGGTATTTATCGGCTGATGCTGTTGACCTTCCTGGTGTCGTTAACGCTGTTTCTGATGCCCACGATGGTCAGTAGCGCCATCAATCAGGCCTTCTCCAGCGTGGAGAACAGCGGCTTCCCGTACGGTTGGTTTATCCTGGCGTTTGTGGTCTCGTCGCTGATGGCTCTGGGCGTTCGGGCGATCAGCGAACGCTACATCAAACGGTTTGTGCTGATCCACAGCGGCGTCGGATTTTCTCGTCTGCTTCAAAACCCACTACGTTTTTTTGAAAAACGAGCCCCAGGGGAGATCTTCAGCCGCTTTACCGCCTGGCAGATGGGCCTGCTGCAGAAGATCGAGCTGGATAATGGTCTGCGTTCCGATTGGGTGATAGGTGCGATCGCGCTGGCGATCATGTTCTGGATCGCCCCGGTCCTGGCGGCGATCTCCGCCATCGGCGTGACGGTGATGGGGATCATCAGCGTCTGGGCCGTGATCCGCGACCGCTGGTTTACCCAGCAGCTGCAGCTGAAAAGCGCCGCGCTGAATGATTTTTTTATGGAGACCATTCAGGGCATCTTGACCGTCAAAACCGCCGGGCTGGAAGGGCAGCGTCAGGGGCAGTTTGCCGCCTTAAGCCGCGAACTGTTTGCATGCTTACAGCGCCAGAAGGTCTATCAACAGGTAAAAGAGGGTCTGTATCAGCTGAGCGGCAGCCTGGAGATGGTAGCGTTTATGCTGGTGGTGCTGCCGATGGTTCACGGCAAGCTGATCTCACTGGGCGATTTTTTTGCCTACAGCTTCCTGCGGCAAATCTTTACCTCCTACGTCACGCGGATCTTCTACGCCATCATTCAGAAAACGCAGCTGCACGTGATCGACACCCGCGCGCATGCCCTTTTTGCGCCACGGGAAGACGGTACGCGCGCGCCGCTAACAACAATACCCCCAGCTGATGCGGCGCCTGATTTGGACTTTAACGCGCTGGGCTACGGGTACGATCCCGCCATGCCCGTCCTCACATCCGTCTCATTATCGCTCCGGCCAGGGGAGCAGATTGCAATTGTGGGGGAGTCGGGGGCCGGTAAAAGCACCTTACTCCGGTTGATAGCCGGGCTGTTCTCCCCACAGGCGGGAGGATGTTATGCAGGCGGGAACGCGCTGCCTGCCGCACAGCTGGCGCAGTATGTCTGCCTGCAAAGCCAGGAGGACATTCTCTTTAACGCCTCGGTGCGTGAAAACATCACCTTATTCGACGCGTACTACCGGGAACGCGACCGCGGACGGGTTGAGGCTCTGCTTGATGCTCTCGCGCTGGGTGACGTGGTGCGTGCATTGCCAGGGGGGCTGGATGCCCTGATCCGCGAGAGCCACGCGGCGCTGTCTCTCGGCCAGCGTCAACGGCTGTTGCTGGCCCGCGCGCTGTACAGCTCACGCCCTGTTTTGCTCCTTGATGAGCCGACGGCCAATCTTGACGACGAGACCTCGGCAATCGTCATGGCAACGGTCCACGCGCACTGCCGCAGGGCTGGAAAATCATTGATTGTTGTCACGCACAGCGAGCAGGTTTTATCGGGATTTCAGCAGGTTTACCGCCTGGCTGGCGGCAGGCTCAGCCTGCGGGAGGGTGGCAATGAAGCTTGATTCCCGCTGGGTCATGCTGGGCTGCGGTCTGGCGCTTGCCGCCGCGATGGCGGGGTTTTGGGTGGTGATGGACTCGCCCTCACCGCATGCGCGCCTGGCCGTGGAGACTATCGGCACCGGCGACATCGAAAAGGTGGTGCTGGTGACGGGGATCCTGAAGCCAGCGGTACAGGTTAACGTCGGTGCTCAGGTCAACGGGCAGTTGCGTAAATTGTATGTTCGCCAGGGAGAGCGGGTGAAAAAAGGACAACTGCTGGCGGAAATCGACCCGACGCTGCAGGAGTCGGAACTCAGGAATACAAAGGCACAGCTCGCCAGCGCCCGAGCGCAGAAGCTCTCCGCGCAAGCAACGTTGCTGCGCTACCGCCAGGAGCTGGATCGTCAGCGCATGATGCAGCGCGACGGCTCAGGCGTGCGCAGCGAGTTTGAGCAGGCCAGATCGCAATACGCGGTGCAGGTACAGCAGATTGAGGTGAGCGAGGCGCAGATCGCGCAGGCTGAAATGGCGGTGAAAACGGCGCAGGCCAATCTCAGCTATACGCGCATTGTCGCGCCGGTTGACGGCGAGGTATTGGGGGTTGTGACCCGTGAAGGACAGACTATCGTTTCGTCGCAAACGGCGCCGACCATCCTGGTGCTGGCGGATCTCGATACGATGCAGGTACAAACGCGTATCTCTGAGGCGGACGTCCAAAAAATTCATCCCGGCCAGCCGCTCAGTTTTTATGTCATTGCCAATCCGGATAAACGTTACGCCAGCACCATGGGCTATGTGCAGCCTGCGGCGCAGGACGCGATCGAGGCATCCGGCGAGAGAGGTATGGGCGGGAACCCTCAGGCCGCGGCGGTCTACTACACCGGCACGTTCGAGGTGCCTAACGCCGGTCGTGAACTCAAAACGTCAATGACGGCACAGGTATTTATTCAGATCGCCAGGGCCAGTAACGTTCTGCGCGTTCCGGTTGCCGCGCTGGGCCAGGCGATGGATGGCGATCGATACACCATTACCACCGTTGAAGACGGGAATACGCAGTCCCGTACGATCCGCATCGGCATTAACGACCGTCAATACGCCGAAGTGCTTGAAGGGCTGCAGGCGGGCGACCAGGTGGTGCTGGCACAAGACGTGGAGCGAGGATAACGGATGGAGCCGATTATCGTTCTACGGCAGGTCTGCCGAACATTTAACGCGGGCACGCAAACGCTGCCAGTGCTGAGTGATATTTCACTGACCTTTCATCGCGGCGAAATGGTGGCGATTGTGGGGGCGTCCGGCTCGGGTAAGTCCACGCTGATGAACATCATCGGCTGCCTGGACAGGCCCTCTTCCGGAGAGGTACTGATCAATGGCACGCCGGTGCATAGCGCGGATAACCTCTACCTTGCCGATCTGCGCAGTCGTTATTTGGGTTTCATTTTCCAGCGCTATCACCTGATGCCGTATCTGACCGCAGAAGAAAACATTGCCATTCCCGCGCTGTACACCGCGATGTCGGAACGGGAGCGCACGGCGCGCGTGCGGAGATTGGCCTTTCAGCTCGGACTTGAAAACCGGCTACGGCACCGTCCAGCGGAGCTTTCTGGCGGACAACAGCAGCGCGTTAGCATTTGTCGGGCACTGATAAACGGCGCGCACGTTATCCTGGCAGACGAACCTACCGGAGCCCTGGACAGCACCAGCGGTAAGGCGCTGATGGGCGTGTTGCATCAGCTGCATGCGGACGGGCACACGGTCATTATCGTTACCCACGATCGCGACGTCGCCCGACAGGCGCAGCGCATTATTGAGATCGGCGACGGGCGAATCATCAGCGATGTTCAGCACGCCGAGGCTTGTCCCTCAAAACCGCTGCCGGAGCAGGATAACGGGCGGGCGTCACTGGCGCGGCGCCTTCGCGAATCTGTTCGTATGGCCTGGCGTGCACTGGCTGGGCACCGGCTGCGCGCGTTTCTCTCCATGCTGGGGATCATCATTGGCATCGCATCGGTGGTGTCATCTATGGCAGTAGGGGAAGGCGCGCGGCGGTCAATCATGGATGAGATTGGCAAGTTGGGAAATACGACGCTTGAGATACGCCCGGGAACCGGATGGGGCAATGCGCGTCCGGACATGGAGCATGCGCTGTCGATGGAAGACGTGCGCAGTTTGCAGACGCTGCCGTGGGTGATGGGCGTCTCGCCGATCGTCAGCAGCACGGCGCTTGCGGTGCGCAAAGGCTTCGATTCCTCAATGATGCTGTCCGGTGTTTCGCAAGACTTCTTCTCCCTGCAGGGACTGCGCTTTGTTCAGGGCACGGGCTTTACGGCACGTGATGTTGCGGATGGCGAACCGGTCATCATTCTTGATGAAACCGGGCGGGATACGCTGTTCCCCGGTGGGGAAAATCCGCTTGGTGAGCTTGTGCAGATTACCGGTGCGCCGTGGCGGGTGATCGGTGTCGCCACCCGCCCGGGGCCGAAAGTGGTGGGGGGATTCATGGCTGCGTGGGTGCCTCATACCGCGTTGCAGCAGCGACTGACGGGGCAAATACCGCTGGAGTCGCTGGTTCTCCGTTTCCAGCCGCCGCTGGAGCCACAGGAGGCCGCGGAGCGCGTGGAGCGTTACCTGCTGCGGGAACATGGGCGGAAAGATTTCTTTATTCAGACCGATGACCGGCTGGCGAATGCCATGCAAAAAACCTCTGACTCTATGTCGCTTCTGATTACCGCGATCGCGGCCATCTCGCTGCTGGTGGGCGGCGTGGGGGTGATGAACATCATGCTGGTGTCAGTGACGGAGCGGACGCATGAAATCGGCATTCGATTATCGGTAGGGGCGCGTCCCGCGGACATCATGAATCAGTTTCTCATCGAAGCAGTGATGATCTGCGCGCTCGGCGGCCTGGTTGGGGTGCTAGGTGCCTGGCTGGTGGGGCAATTTTTTGCCTTCGTCACAGATGCATTTTCAATGGTGTTTACCGTCTTCCCGGTGCTGATGGCCAGCGGCTTTTCCGCTGCGATTGGCCTGGCGTTTGGTTATTTCCCGGCGCGCAGTGCCGCACGCCTTAACCCCACAGAGGCGCTGGCTCGCGAATGACAAGACACCTCTTTTTAGCCGCGCTGCTACTTCTGGCGGGGTGTAGCGCGATGACCCGCAGCGACTACCAGCGCCCAGTGCTGTCATTACCGACAGGGTGGCCCACGATGACGGAGAAGGAAACGGAAAACGGCTGGCGTTTTAACGATCCCCGTCTGTCTCGGGTAATCGAACAGGTACTGGAAAGCAATAACGATCTCGCGGCGGCAGCCATCACGCTGCAGCAGGCACGCGTTGCGGCAGGGCTAACCCGCACCAACGTGACCCCCGACGTCAGGGCGAGCGGTTCCGTCAGCAACAGTAAAACGGTGCGTCAGGGGACACCTGCACAGGAGAGCTACAGCGGCGGTATTGCTATCGCCTGGGAGTTGGATCTGTGGGGGAAACTGGCGCGTACCCGTGAGCAGAGTGAATGGCAGGCCAGGGCGAGCGAGCAGGATTACCATGCGACCGTCCTTTCTACTATTGGCACCACGGCCCAGCTTTACTGGCGCATCGCCCTGTATAACCAGCAGATCCGCAACCAGCGTGACGGCCTGACGATCTCGAAACAGACCGTGCAGCAGGTGGCGTCGTGGTTTAACGCCGGAAAAGTAGGGCAGCTTGATGTTCTGCAAGCACAGCAAGCGCTGCTGGAGCGGAAAAATCAGCTCAGAACCTTAGTTCAGCAGCGCCAGAACACATGCAATGCGTTAGCGCTGTTGCTCAACAGACCAGCCGAGCAACATGCGGATGAATCGATCGCGCTGGATGTCCATCAGCAGGTGCCCATCTCGCGCACAACGCCGCTGCGGGCGATCGCTCAGCGGCCTGACATTCAGGCTGCTGAGTCGCGCCTGCGCGCTGCGCTTGCGGGTTATGACGCGGCTCGCCTGCAGTTTTACCCCACGCTTTCTCTTGATGCGTCTCTGAATGCCGGAAGCCAGGTTTTCAGTCAGTGGTTCCGCGACCCAATCCTCACAACAGGCGCCGCGCTGGCCTTGCCGTTTATCCAGTGGAATACCCGCCAGCTCACCGTTGAGCAGGCGGATTTAGCGACAAAACTGGCTGCGGTCGCTTTCCGTTCTACCGCCTATACCGCACTCGCTGAAGTGGATGAGGCCATGGAAAACCGGCTAAGCGCAGATGAGCAACGCGCCAGGCTACTTCAGTCGCAGGCCCTGAGCCAGCGGCGATTGTCCCTCACGGAAAACCGTTATCGCGCAGGCGCGGTGGATTTCCAGACGCTGCTCGACGCGCAGGACGAACTGTTGACCACAGAGAACGCCCTCGCGCAAATCCAATACGACTACCTTTACGCCACGCTGCAGCTCTGGCTGGCGCAAGGAGGCGACACGCAATACAGGAAAATGAAAGATGAAGCTTAAACATGGAGATAAGCGGGTTGTTGTAACCGGTTATGGCGCCGTTACACCCCTTGGCGTGACGGCTGATGAGAGCTGGCAGGCGATCGTGAACTACCAGCTTGGGTATCGTTACGTCGATTACACGGCGCAGAATATCAAAACCCATTTTCTTGGGCTGGTGGATAACGAACCCAGCCTGGTCGGGGTGCCGGCCGCCGTCAGACGCCGCCTGCCGCGGTTTGCCCGGCTCACGTTTGGCGCTGCGCGTCAGGCCATGGCGATGGCTTTTGGTGACCAGCCACCGCAGGAGTTCTACAGCCCGTTAGACTGCGGAGCGATCATGGGTACCGGCTGGGGAGGGCTGGACGAAAGTTACGATGCGCAACGTGATTTTTCGGCAACGGGTTTCGCCTCGCCTTTTAACTGTTTTTATTCGATGCCGAGCGTCACCACTGCCGCCTGCAGCCAGTTCTGGGGGCTTAACGGTTTTCAGAATACCGTTGTGGCGGCCTGTGCGACGGGAACGATCGCGATTGGCGAAGCCTACGAGGTGATCCGCACCGGAAGGGCGCAGATGATGCTGGCAGGCGCCGGGGAGTCTCTGACGAGTCCCTGTGCGATCTGGAATATCGACGTATTAGGGGCGTTGAGCAAAGAGGCGCGGGATCCGCGGCGCGCCAGCTGTCCTTTCAGCGCGCACCGTAATGGATTCGTGCTGTCAGAAGGCGCGGCGGTGCTGTGTCTGGAGGAGCGCGAGGGGGCGATCGCGCGAGGAGCAACTATTCTCGGTGAAATCACGGGTTACGCCAATTTCTCTGACGCCTGGGATTTTACCTCACCCGCCGAAGACTGCCTTGCGCGCGTGCAAACCATCATCTCCGTGCTGCGGCAGGCGGAGCTTGAACCCGGGCACCTGGACTATATCAACGCTCACGGTACCTCGACGCCGCTGAACGACATCAACGAAACGCAGTCGCTAAAAATGGCGCTGGGGGATGCGGCCTGGTCTATCCCCATTTCCAGTACGAAATCCTACTCGGGACACTTAATTTCAGCCGCAGGCTCATTCGAGAGCATCGTCTGCCTGCAGGCCATCGCCCACGGAATGATTCCCGCAACGGCCAATTTCCAGCAGGCCGATGAGCGCTGCGACCTTGACTATGTTGTGGAAGGGCATCGTACCGCGAATATCCGCCGTACGCTCAACCTGAGCTTTGGGTTTGGTGGCGCAAACGCGGCGTTAATTCTGGAGAAACATTCATGATGACGCTGCATTACAGCCAGCAGGACGCACGGTTGTGGGCTGCATTTTCAGGGGATTACAATCCGGTGCATTTCGATAAGGCATGGGTGAAATCGCAGGGCGGAAGCAGGCTCAGCGTTCACGGCATGCGCGCATTGCTGGATGTTAAACGTTTCATTAGCCCGGAGGTTCGCCGCTCACCCTTTCTGAAGTGTACCGTGCGGTTGCGCAGACCGCTGTGGCGGGATACCGATTATCTTCTGATGCGCGACTCGAATAAGCCCGTTTCAGCCGCCGTGCACGATCTTACCGCGCAGAAAGTCTGCCTCTCATGCACTATCGTGCCGGTGAGTCTTTTCGCTGTAGAAGAAGCAGAAAGTCAGCGAGAACTCGGCGCGTCAACGATTGCCGCGCTGCACCAGACTTTTTTGCCTCTGCTTCCCGACGCCCGGCAGTGGCATTTTCTTGATGCGCTGCTGTTTCGCCATCTTCTTCAGGATACCGCGCTGTTAGATCAGAACGTCATTGCATCGCTGGTGCCGGCTGGTCGTACGCTGGACGCGCTATTCACCCGCTATCCCGTTGTGCAAACCCATCAGGAGGTTGTTTTCGACAGCCATCTGCTCGCGCCCTGGCAGTCGGTGCCTTTACCAGAACCTCTTGAGATCGAGACATTACCCGCCATGGTGGTCGGCGATCATTTACAAGGTGCAGTGGTGCGAATTGCTGCGCAAACCCGCTATCAACAACACTACATTAGCAGTGCCGTGACGCTGAAAGTCGGCCCGCTGACAAAAGGAAATGCAAATGAAACCGTATGAAAACATCTACAGCAAAATCAGCGAAATGATTGCCGATGCGAAAGATATGACGCTGGAGGCGCTGACGCCGGACACGACGCTGTCGCAACTGGAACTCGACAGCCTCGATTATGTTGAATTGATGGTGCTGGCGAAACGCGAGTTTAATGTGACCCTCACAGCTGAAATGTTTATGAAAAAGCAGCCGATGACCCTCCGCGATTTGAGTCTGTACATCGAACAGGAAATGGCCGGCTGAGATGGAAAAGAGATGGATGTTGATCACTGGCGGCAGCAGAGGAATTGGTCAGGCTTTGGTGAGCCACCTGCTGCCCGACTGGAACATTGTGTTTACCGGCCGCAGTGAGGCCGGTATTGGCCGCACGCTGGCGCAGGCGCGCAAACTGCACACGTCAACCTGGGTTAAAGGTTACCGCTGCGATGGTCGCGATGAGGGGAATGTTCAACGACTGGCGATGTCGCTGCTTGATGAGTTTGGCGCACCCGCGGCGATTATTCACAACGCCGGAATGACCCGTGACGCACTGCATATTCATCAAACGGCACGCGACTGGCAGGATGTGCTGACGAACAACCTGGTTGCGCTCGTGAACTGGAACCGAATTCTCTTGCCCGCCATGATGATGCAGGGCCGCGGAGCCATCGTGCTGATGTCTTCCGTCACGGCAATAAAGGGCAACAGCGGGCAAACGGCTTATGCGGCCAGTAAGGCGGCAATGATTGGCCTGACACGTTCGCTGGCTCAGGAGATGGGACGGTTTGGTATTCGGGTAAACTGTCTGGCACCTGGACTTATTGAGGGAGAAATGGTGGAGGCTATCCCAGAAGCCCGCCTGAAAGCTATGCGGCAGAACATTCCCTTACGCCGTCTGGGGCAAACGCAGGACGTTGCGCACGCGGTTGCCTTTCTGGTCGGAGAAGGGAGCCGCTATCTCACGGGGCAAACGCTGGTGCTGGACGGAGGTTTGTCAGTCTGAGGTAAGGCAACCGCGAGAAGGGCTACTTCTCGCGGCTCATGACGAGCTCAGCTGATTAATTCGCTGTACCAGCGCGCGTCGTTCTTTAACGGATTCCTGGAATATCTGTAATAAAATAGCACTGTGTTGCCGCACGATCCCCGCCAGCTCGGGTGTGATTTCCGCCGTTTCAGCCACGCGAGTCTTAAATTCCGACGATAGCGTGACTCCCTGCAGTAAGGAGGCCAGCCAGATACTGGCTCTGATGATCGTCACTTCCGGGGGATAGGCTGATTTTGCATCTACCGATTTCTGAATCTGACACCACCCGGCAATGTCTCGGATTGCTTCGATGGGATAGAGTTCATCCCACACGGCATTACCCCCATCGGCATGTGCTGGTGCGGCGCACACGGCCAGCGTTGGGAGATTATGCAACAGCCCCCCGATTTCAATTTTCAGACACTGCACAGGAGGAATACCCATCTCTTTGGCAAGGTATCCCGATATTCTCCCAACCACCAAAGAATGCTGAACGCCATGTTGACTGAACCCATCAATAATAAACGCCAGCATACCGGCGATATCACGGAAGTTATGTAAAGAGATGAAGTCGTTATGAATGCGGGGGACTTCTTTAATATAATCGTCAAATGCGGTCGATTTTATTCTTAGCCAAAAGTGTTCGCTTTTTGCGACCCTTCGGAATGCGTTGATATATTCTGGTTGAAATAATTCACTTTCACCGCTGACAATGATTTTTATAATTTCTTCTTTTGCCGTGATGATATCGCCAGCACGATAGTGTGCGATTAAAACATCCAGACGATCCGCCAGATAGATGATATGGCTTTCTTTAGGCGTTTTTACGCCATTAACACACGCGCCTCGACCATTTTTCCATTGGGTATGATGATAGCGTACAATTGCATGTAATGGATTCAGTAAAGGAACACTGGCCAGTAATTCAGCCCCCACAGCGGCGTGATTATTGAGTTCATTATCGTAATAGCTCATGGGCTGGAGGCGAGACTCTTCGTTCAGTCCTCCGATATCATGAAGCAGGGCTGCCAGCAGTGTTTTCCGACATTGCGCAGGCGTAAACTGCGACTCACGTGCCAGAAGCCAGGCAATATACGCCGTTCTGACATGATGCAAGTTAAGTCGGGGGTTGATCATGTCTATTATTTTTGAAATGCAAGCCAGTGATTCTATTAAGTTTATATTCATGATATTGAAAATTTAACTTACGCTGTGCTTCGTTAAAGAAAACCACACAAATTAATTTCGCTTGCAACCATACTGCGGGAATGTGTGGTTACCAAAGAGTATTGTATTATTGTTAAATTTATCGAGGTAAATTATCTTGTCATCAGACCCTTTGCCAAACAATAAATTCAGAGCGACACTGTCGTCAATATTGTCTGTACTATCGCGCAGGGTGAGGACGCTTGTGACTTGATATAAATGTGCGCTGGCGTTAAACGGTGTATATTTTATCTTTAGCGTGCGTGATATAAGTTGGTTTTTATTGTTATGAGAAAGTAAACCATCGATATTGATAAATATATTATCGTTCGACATGTTGAAAAAAATCAGACCTTCAGCATGGATAGTATCGTCATTGATGTTTTGTACAACAGAAAACTGCGACTCACATGAGAAAGTAGAGGGTCTGGTAAACGAAAAAATCCCCCCCGCCAGGGAGAGGCCGAGGCAGAGGAACAGGAAAAAGACGCGCTTAGACATTGGTTTTTTCTCTGTAATAAAAACTTTCGCAGTTGCCGTTATTACACTCAATCAGAAGCAAATGTATAATATTCCCCAGCGCTCCTTTTATCTGCTTTTTGTAAAGATACAATTCTTTAGGCTGTGAGCAGTCGAACGGTTGCGTTGTAAAATTAAAACTATTTTTGACATCCCATAGCGTCAGGGCGGGGGAGGTAAAGATAATGCATTGGTCGTCAACGATTTTATGTATATCCTTCCCGGAATCGACGTTATGAGGCCTAATTAACAAAAGGATTAATACAAAACCCAGCGTCATTATTCGGGCAATCCTTTCAAAAAAAGAAGGAGAAGGTGGGTTGCGGGTGGGATCGGGGACTTTTTCTTCCAGAAAAGGGGTTCGATACTCGCGATCGTTATGGATGACGACGTCATCCGCAATCTTGAAACCAATGCGCGGAACGGTAGTAATGATCTCTTTTTCTACGCCCAGGTCGCTCAGGTTTCTACGTAACGTAGAGATATATTGATTTAGATTACTATTTGATGCTCTGGCACCGTATTGATCAAATACCGAATGGAAAATTTCACTCCTGGAAAGGATATCGCCGCGGTGGTTGAGTAATTCTGCTAACAGACGCGTAGAAGTCTGGGATAATTCAACGCAATCTCCGGTCAGCAGATTCAGGAGAGATGCATCCTCTGTATCAAAAGTGATAAATCCCTCAATATCGTACCTCATTTCCCTCTCCTCCCTAAGCCTTACTTTTCTCTCACATACCGACTGTTTTTGATAAAACAGTATGAAAGTCAGATAAAAATCCTGTTTTTACTTTCATCTAAAGCTAATGTTGCTGGTTGACTCAAGGGATTTCATACTGCTAACGCCTTCAAAAATCAGGAGTCGACAATGAAACTCTCACAGTGTTCATACAACCCGGGTGCTGTACATCCAGGCTACAACGCCCCTCACGACAATCTGCAGATGTTAGCGGCGGAAATGGGAATAAGTGGTCTGGCGACGATCAGAGGGCCGGAACAAATGTTGATTCTCAATTTATTGAAAGATCATAGCACGCGCGGTCTTTCCACCAGGGAGCTTGCCGATCTGTGCGGTATTTCAATTTATAAAGTTAGACACTTACTTCTTCCGCTGGAAAAATATGGCCAGGTTATACGGGATAAAATGCAAAAGCATCATCAGTGGTTTTTATCAAAGAAAGCGACATAAATTATGTTCGCATTCTAACAAGGGGTATTTTTATTTGCAACAATGGGGCGGAAGTCAAATAGATATGTCTAAAACATTTGAAAAATACTAATTATAATCTCGCAGGGTGGTAAGAAAATTCCCAATAAAATTTTTAATGTTCGGGTATTAAGGATAATGTTTTTATGTTTTTTGACTCAGAATAATATTGTTGCTTTTACGACTGAATGCCCCGCTTTCGTAAATGCGGCACGTGCATCTCTGCATCAGGGTTGCCGTGATGAGGAAACACCGTCTGTTTGACCAAAGAAGGCATCTAAAGGGAAGTGAGCGAATGTTTTTTTCAGGCGCAGAAAAGCAAAAACCCAGCCATAGGCTGGGTTCTTTAAATAGTGGTGCCGGACTCGGAATCGATTTTTTTATTTAATTTGTTGAATAATATGATTTATTTTTGATGTGATTGTTTTTATACCCTCAATTGTACCCTCGGTCCGTTTTTATGCAATCTTAGGAATCGAACCAGAGGAGGGTGAGCAGCCAAGGCGACTGGTAGTCTACTATGGCGATGACATAGCTGGCGAGCTTTCGGTTGTACTTTGACGTTTAGTATTGTTGCTGTGATGCCAGCATCCCCGGATAGTGCTTGACGATGATGTCGTTCATTCTGTCGATCAGGTCGTGCCGTTTGAACGTGATGTGCCCAGATCCCTTCTGAAAATAGCGTATAGAAAAGTAGTCATCTTCAAACACCTCAGATGTCCGTTGCGCATCAATATGCCGATCCAGCCTGACCCCCAGATCATTGCGATTCTCTGGCACTGGTTTGCCGTCCAGCAGATTCAGCATGCGTTCCAGATCTGCGAGTTGATCGCGCCGCTTTCCCCAATTGAGCCGGAAACCCCATTGACTGTGATTCACCAAACCGTTGATGATGATTTTCTTCCCAAACCGACATGGTGAGTTACTTTTATAATCCCAGCTCAGGCTTTTGAAGACGTTGATGACCCCACGTTCAAATACTTCATGTTTGCTACTGTGCAGCGATTTGAAGGTGCTGAGTATGTTTTCTTCACTGACAGCAGGAATATCATCGTTTTCCAGGCTGTTGTTCCACTGGTCACGCGCCTGAGCGTCCATAATGCTCAGCATTCCGGATTTCTTCATCAGATCACGCCAGATACTGCGGTCGAGATTGCAGGTAATGACCTTCATGGCGATTTCTTCTTTTTCCATCAGCCAGCAACCGCAGCGGAAATCCTGCTTCATGGCCCAATCCAGAGCTGTTTTACCTCCGATGCTGCTGGTGAGTGCAGAAATCCCGGCAAGCTGGTGAATCATCTCCCTGATTCGCTCCAGCGCAACGTTACGTCCGGTGACAACGCGTTCAATATTGGTTGAGCTAATCAGCTCAGTATGGCCTGTAAGAACTTCAGGATTTTGGCTGGTTTGTAATTCCATCATTGGGTATGTCCTTTATATAAAGCAAAGCGCCATCCTTCTCTGGATGGCGCTTATGCGGGAGTTGCGATGTTGAGATAAATTGAGGGGAGTATCGCGGAGCTTGCAGCCACTACTTATGTCGTATATTGCGGACATTGCTTAGTGCTTGCTCAATACTGGGTGTTTGAATCAGACAGAAAGGTTTACCAGTCGAAGATTTCAACGCCGGGAAGCAGTTCGCCAAAGGCATCAAAATGAAGAGTGGTGATGTCGTAGCGGCGCATCAGTGTGACTATGAGGCGTCGACAGGCTCTGGACAGACCTTCCCGCTTAAGTCGCAATACCGGAAATGTCCATGCATCCAGACGGATGAGATAGCCACTACCGGTGTAATGGACCCACTCAGCATCACCGTATGCCTGATGCTGTTGCGAGAGTGCATGTAATAGTGAGTTATCTTCCTCTGTGATATGCGCCGTGCTGCACTGGATACCATTGAATCGAGCAATGACAGGAAGAGGATCGTTAACGATAATCTCACCAGGTTCATCGGCGACAGCCAACGTATAACCGTTGTCGTTAACAATATTGATCAGCTCATCCAGCTCAATGCCATCAACTTCAACAGCAATTTTTCCCATATTCAGCGCCAGTACGTTGATACTGTCAGCTTCAACATTCATCGATATTTTCATTGGTGTAACTCCATTAGAGCTTCTCTCCCTGGCGACATTTTCCGGTGGTAACGGTGGTGACCGTTTTGTAACTGTGGCGCGTCAGTAGCCCTGTGGCTTTACGGGCGCGAAGGATGTCGATACTGCTGATAAACGGCGACTGCTCCATGACAGTAAATCCACTGCGGTCAGTGCGTATCAGGCCATATTCTTCAACCAGGAAATTGACGGCATCGCAAAGAGAAATACCGGCTTCGATATGCTCCAGAATCACGCATTCATCGCTGAAAGGCGTATCGTTAAGCGTCAGACCGTAGTGCTGCTCCAGCAGGTGGGTCAGCAGCATTTGCCAGATTTCAACGGGTGACGGGCAGGGCTTACCCGCCCGTATCGGGTGTGGTATTGACGTTTGCATGATGTGTTCTCAGTGGTGATTAGCGGGGGAAAACCGAAGGTTTACAGTGATACAGGTTGCTCAGGGTAAATGGCGACATAGACATAACCACAGGAGCCCAGCGTGTCAGCTTCGCAGGTCAGGCCATTGTGGTTCAGCGTAACGCAGTGTTGTTGGCGTGGGTTGAGCTCGCCGGAAGCCAGCATCAGCTCAACTTGTTTGAGTATCAGTGGAAACGCCTGGTTAAGCTGAAGGGCTTCAGCGTCGCTGAACTGACCGGCAATATCCGCGCGGTCGGCCAGATAGTGCAACCTGTTGCCTTCCTGTACCAGTCTTGCGCCAAACTGCGGGGTAATGTTGCGTTTTAGTCCCCATTCCGGGAGTGGTATATCGGTAGTGATCTTGGCCTCTGACATTTAATCCATCCTTAAAAGTTACGATGTGAAATTAATTGAGTGTGACGCTACGTAAT
>Ga0209281_1000908_pt1 | contig 24693 bp, 7 predicted proteins | sample MedtruBG_FD_187514 | JGI IMG/M metagenome (GOLD analysis project Ga0209281, IMG submission 187514) | Root nodule microbial communities of legume samples collected from California, USA - Medicago truncatula BG (SPAdes) (version 2) | ecosystem: Host-associated > Plants > Roots > Nodule | place... | reverse complement strand
CACAAGCACCTCAAGAGCACCAACATGCTGGAACGCCTCAACGAGGAAATCCGCCGCAGAACCTACGTCGTGCGCATCTTTCCCAATACCGAGAGCTGCCTACGCCTCGTCCGCGCGCTCGCCGTCAAAACCCACGAAAACTGGATGGAGGCCAATCGCTACATCAACATGGACGACCTGCGAGAGCACAAGAAACTCGCACTCCGTCAAGCCGCATGACCAGCACGCATGACCGTCCAATTTTGCAGAAGTTGACGCACACAACCTCGCCAGCTGCGCGGCTTCGCGAAAAGCTACCCAAAGAATTGGGTTCCGGGGGCCGGCCAGCGGACTATTTAGGAAGTTGCACGGCCGCACCACACCACGACAGATGGTCGAGCCCGAAACCTAGTCTTAACCGAAGTAATCACGCCACGACATTCGCACCATGCCCGCGAGCGTTTCTGCTCCCGGCGTGGCAATCAGGACCGGCTGGTCATCTCTCAGAAATGCACTTGCACGGTCATTCCAGTCGCTCAGGAACACGTTTCGATAATATCCTGCGACTTCGGCGTCATATATGATCACCCCAGCGTCCCGGTTGCGGAGTACGCCGTCGCCCGACCAATTCGTGCTGCTGATGAGCACTGCAGTTCCATCGACGATGATGCCCTTGTTGTGAACGTTGCCTTGGATTCGAAAGACCTTGTCGTTGAAGCCGGTCTCTGCCAGTTTGCGGATCTTGTCAGCCGCGCCGTTGCTCCCAAGGATGATCCGCAAATCGAAGCCCGGCCGATAGCTAAGGTCAGCCAGAAGCTTCAGCATGTCGCGGAACGGCTCGTCCTCCGCAGCCTCGCTGTAATTGATGTAGGCGAACTGCAGATAAAGCGAGCGCTGTGCCGATCCGATGAGCTCGATAAGCCGCTGCAAGTAGTTGTCTGGCGTCAGTACCGGTTGCACTTCAAAGGCGCGAGCGCTCGCCGGCAGGAGGGCCGGCTCAACGGGGTCGGCAATCGAAGCCGCAAGTTCGAAGCCGCCAATGACCGTCTCGATTGGCACCAAAAGATCCGGCATTCGTTCTTGCGGACTACGATCGAGAACCGCTTCGTCTTCTCCTGTCTCCGCTTCCTCTCTGCTGCCGTCGCGATCATGGGCGATGTAGCGCTCGAAGACGGCGGACAATCGGGCGTTCTCGACGATGACATGCCATTCGCGATTGCCCTTGGAGTACATGCCCTTGGCGGCCTTGCGATTGGCGATCGGATCGATGTCGGGTTGACTGCGAAGGCTCCAGTTTCCGCTCGAAAGCCAGAACGCGGTCGAATCCCTGACCGCCACCTTTTCATGATAGGCGGAGGCAAACCGATGGTTCGCCCCGCATTTGACGATCCATCCGTCGAGCTCTTCCTTCAGCGCCACCTTCAGTCTTGCGCGGATGGCGGTCTCGGGCGCCGTCATGCTGTCGTCCCACGTCAACACCGCCTTGACGTCTCTTCCTGAAATGGTCTCGATGAACGTCTTGGCGATATAGTCGGCGTTGAAATCGTACATCGCCACGGAAAGCGTCTTTTCGGTTGCCGCCAGGAAGGGGCACAGCGTCGGCCATCCGGCGTCGGGGCCGACATGACAAACGACCGGTCGGTCTACCTCGAACCGTTCGTCTATGGGATCACCTTCAATCGGTTCGTAAGTCAAAGTCGAAGTAGAGGCTTCCGCCAAGGCATCTGCGATTGGTCTCAGATCCTCATAGGCCAGCAATTGCCGATAGGGATCCGCTTGCATCACTGTCACCCGATAGGGCCCGAGCTGTCGCGGTGCCGCCTCCGTCCTCGACGTATGGCTATCGGGCTTCTTGTGGGCTAGATAGACCACGATACCCGGCTCGCGAACGATTTGCCCATTGTCGATAACAAACCCTGGCAAAGCTTCTATGAAGCCGGGGATGTGCCTCAAGGTGTCTGAGTGTTCGAGTATCGTCTGTCGCACTGCCTGCTTGCTACTGGCATCAAGAACGCGCACGCGCCCCTCCCGCATTAACGTTTACTCAAGCTTTGATCGAGACGGCTATTCGATGACGGGCAAGGAACGCGACAGCGACATGGATTCGACGGCGGGGTCCTTTTCCAAGCGCACCAGGTCGCCCGCGCGCATCTGCGCCGAAAACATGCGGTCGCTGATCTTCGCTCTTAGGGTGACATAAGACGGGAACTGGACGTTTTCTCGCATCTTCACAACAACCACTACGGTTTCGTCATCGCTGCGGCTGTGAACCTGCATCGAGGGCGGTAGCGATTCCATCTTGCGAAGTGACTTCAGATCCATCGTAGTCGATCGTTATCTAGCGCATACCGAATATAGGGCTTGAAACCCCTCCTCACAAGGACCCCGGTCAATTTGGTTCTTTTCACACGTCTGCTACGGGCGAGATGGCCCGTCCGACCGCGCGGCCGAAGCCGTAGCGTGGGTGCCAGCCGTTATTGCCCGCCTCGCCCGGAACGGCCGTATCCATCAGCCGACTGCGCAGGCCCTCGACCGGGATGGAGTTGCCGCTCTGCGCAGCTTGCGCGTAAATAAGCGCAACCAGGCCAGTTACCGCAGGCGCTGCCATGCTCGTCCCGGATTTACGGACCACGCCTGTGACGGTCCGGGAGCGTGCCGCCAAGACCGCGTGCCCGGGCGCCGACACTTCAGGTTTTTGCCTTCCGTCGCGGGTGGGGCCAGAACTCGAAAAACTCGACAGAGGAAACTTCTGCTTGTGCGCATCATAGGAGCTAACAACGATCGACGAGCGCCCTGTCGATATCGAACCGAGGGTATGGGTCGGAACGGGTACCGCAAACGAGGCCTGCGTACGATCGTCCCGTTCGATCCAGCCATGGAACTCGACATCCTCCGCGTCGACAGATCGCAGCTGCACGGTCCAATTGCCGTCCGACAGCCCTTGCGCGATCCAGATAGCGATAACGTTATCGTGGTTGTTTGGATCGTCCAGGCGATTGCTGATGAAGATGAAGATCTGGTTTCCCGCTCCAACCGGTAAAGTGTTACCGGGCGCAACGGGGCCGAATCTCGTTCCATCGGACGCAACAAGCGTGACCTCCAGCCGCCTGTTGCCAGGATACCAGAATTCAAGCTCGCCGCCGCCGGCGTTTTGCTGTTGAATGACCACGTCGAGAGGCGCACCGCCGCTCACCTTGCCGGACGTGTGGATGCCGTCTTCTTGAGAATTGCTTGCGGCAATGACGACCGCCCGGTTTGGGCGGGCGTTGATCAGAGCGTCCAGGCCCTGTTCGACCAGGGACGAGCCGTCATGCGGTCCGCCGTTGGTCCCCAGGCTCAAATTGACCACGCATGGTCGGTCACCGGCGCGTTCGAAAATGAAATAAACCGCTTCGAGTAGCTGAACCGAATCGCCAAATGACTGGTTGACGACATTGGGGCCATCCCAGGCGATGTCGGTACTATCTGCCTCCACGAAAATAATCTCGGCACCGGGCGCTACGCCGGGCTGACCCGAATCGCCACCGTTGCCCGCGGCGATATCCATGACATGGGTTCCGTGGCTTCCACTTTGCCCGGGGCTGTCGGGGCGCGGACCGTAGCCGAGCGCAGTGTAAGGATCAGCTTTGCTGAGCGCAGCGTCGATGGACGTCCTCTCGAAAAGCCTTCCATAGCCAAAAGGACTGCCAACCTGCGCCACCGCGCCCTGGTTCCAAATGGCCGATAGGCGCGTCGAGCCATCCTTATTACGGAAATTGCGATGCGCGAAGTCGCAGCCAAAATCGACGATGCCAACGATAACGCCGGCACCCCCTTCGGGTTCGCTCTCTGCCGGGAGGTCAGCCGGCGGGAGCTGCATGGCCGGGGCCGTATGCGATAACGCTGGGCGCAGGGGCTGCGATGCCTTGAGGCTCAAAATGGCCTTGGACTTCCTCACGCGTTCGACCCGATCAATGGGAAGACGCCCCGTGACGATCCAGGACTTGTCATGCGCTCGGCCCAGATTGGCGCCTGGTATGACATCCTCAAGATCAACCCAGTCCTCTACCGAAGAGACCCTGGCGATCACGGCGACCTCATCGCCGGGCGGTTGAAGTGAGGGCAAGCCCTTTCTTGCCGGTCAGCCGGTTGATAACGGCAAGTTGAAGTCGCGGGTCAAGTGCGGCATCGACCGTTATCGGCAGTCGCCGCAGCTCCTCCAGCAAGGACGGGAGCGCTGCACTGACGCGGGTACTCAGGAGATCCATCGGCACCAAGGGAAGAATTGTCTCGGCCATCGCCGCAACCTGCGGACCGAACTTGGCGACCCGTGAGGCTACGGCGGGAGCAATCCTTGCAAACAGCGCAGCCCAGTTTGCGTCGACGAGACCGGTAACAGGGAGTGTCGCGGCCGGCACGAGCTGAGCACCCCCTCTCGCTTGGCTTCCAGTCGTGCGTTCAGGGGTAGGGAAGGCCTCGTCGCCGGTTTCGTGCCCCGCCCTTGATCGGAGCGCCCGCCTTTTCCCTTGCTTGTACCGCGCGTCGTTCGCTTAGCCATGTTTCCCCCCAGCATGCCTCAGCGCGGCTCCACAGCCGTTACGCAAAGACCTTGAACTTTATACCTATTAGTGAAGTAAAATTCAATTGTGGCGTGCAGTACCATGTCCTTCTTTTGGGGCGGTTGTTGCGTATGTCGCTTGGCAGATAAAGGTGAGGATGCGGCTGTTTCAGTTCGGCTTGGCAATTAAAGCTGAGAGTACGAGTTGCCGGATTCTCAAATTGACCACAATTGCTCGCCCTTGGAAGCTTGCCAGCGAGGAGCCACAAGGAACCAGATGTCTACCCCTTCCTGGTATCGTGGCGGTATTCCGCGGCCCCGTAAAAAAGTATGGAATATTTTCAGTTTGTTAGAGGCTAATCGAACAATAGTGGCGTCGGCCGCTCTGGACAATCGTGGGTTTCTAATTCAACCTACCATAGAGCTGTACTCTTCAAAATTGAGTAGGCGCGCACGGCTGGGGGGCAGGCGTGGCGAACGATATTTTATGGCTGTTCGACAAGTCGGGATTTACGCTGCACGCCGAGGCACCGGGCGGCGGCGAGATGTTCAGCGCCACGACGCTGGAGGTGGCCGGAACGGACGGGCCAGGTAGCGTCAAGCAGACGCTCAAAATCAAGCCGCCCATTCAAATTCCACGCAAGCTGCTGAAGACGGGACCGGCGAATGGCCTCATATTCCGCAGCAAGGACGAATTGGAGGAGCTCGCGCAGGAGGAATGGGCGGCGCTGCGCGAGCGCCTGCGCCGCCAGCTGGCGCAACCATTCGCGGTCTCGGTCGACAACGCCGATACGCTGTTCGAGCTGCAGTCTATCGCAAGCCAGAAGGTCACGGCGCGGTTTTGGCTGATGCCGGAGGTTCTCGATCCGGCGCTGATTGCGGCCGACACCGTGCTGGCGCGGGTCGAGGCGGATGCGAACTTTGACATCAACCTGACTCTGACGGCCGGCGCGGCTGCATCGCTGACGGGCCGATGGCGCCTCGACCTGCGTGTGAAAGCGGCGGCGGTGCAGTATGCGGTGGATGCGCTGCTCGCGCTCGACCTGCCGAGCCTGCCCGCCTTCGATCTCGACTGGCCGCGCTTCACCCTGCCGAAGCTGAGCTTCGCGGGGCTGAGCTTTCCGACATTCGGCAAGCTCCCGTCGCTGTTCCCGATCGCCATGCCGCCGTTCGCGAGCAAGCTCACCTTTACGCCGAACAATCCGCTGCCGGATATCAAGGTCAGCTTGGTTAATGGCGACCTCTCGCTCGCGACCGCCGCGCCCGCCGGCGGCAAGCTGTTCTACGACGGCACCGAGATCTGCGACATCAGCAACGCAACGTTCAACTATGACGGCGTCGCGAAGAAGCATAGCTTTACGGCGACGCTTCAGGTGACGGACATTCCGGTCGGCCAGCCGTTCCCGCTCGACATGGTGAACGACAAGCGCTTGCCGTTCAGCATCAAGGTCGCGGCGATCAAGACGACCGTGAAGTTTGCCCCGATCGTGATCAATCCGGCCAACGGCGCGACGGTGTGGGGCGTGACGCTCGCGCACGAGTTCACGGACATTCGGATCGCCGCGATCGACGACCCGACCCTGTTCATCGTGCTCGATGCGAGCTTCGAGACCAGGGTCCAGCCCGGCGGCGGCATCCACTCCAAGCTTACCGAGCTGAAAATCGCCGAACCCTATCCGGTGGTGCTGATCGCCAAAGTTGCGACGACGGCGGTCGAGGCGGTGGGCGAGCTGATCCGGCTGATCGCTGCGATCCCGCTGCCCCAGGCGAATATGCCCGGCTTCGACGTGGAGAAGCTGAAGGCGCTGCTGACGCTGCTCGGGCGCATGCTGGCGGCGACGATGACGTGGCTTGCCAGGCAGGCCGGCGAGGTGGCTGGGCTGCTCGCCGGCGCAGTCGAGGCGGTCGCCAGCCTGATCGGCAAGTTGCTGGATGCGCTCGCGGATGTCGCGGTCGCGACCTACAAGGTGGTCTGCATCGAGATACGGCTCGATGCGCGCAGCTACCAGATCCGCCAGATCGTTCTTACCCCGGCGAACGATCAGCCGATCGGCGGGGCGCTGAAACTCTCTGCACTCGGATTCGATCTCGACATCGACGCGAAGGTGAAGCCCTCGCTGCTGATCGATTTCGGTCCGGAGAGCTGGTTCGGACTGATCGTGGAGTCCGTGACCGGCGCGCATGCAACACTGTCGACGGATCTCTGGCTCGACAAGGACACCGGACCGCAGCAACCGCTCGGCACGCTGGACAACAACAGTGGCGCAGCCTCCAGCGCCGCGGAGCGGCTGATCGTGCTGAAAGCCGAGCCCGGGCAGAGCGGTGCCGGTGGTGCGAAGCGGGATATCGTCGTTGTGGGCGTTCAGCGCGGACGCCTGCGCCTGTTCCAGCGTTTCGTCACCACCGGCGCCGACCGCGCCAAGGACGTGACGCTGCAGACCGGCAATGCGACCTTTACAGTGCTCTCGAAGCACCAGTCGGCGCAACTCGAGCCTGCCACCATCGGCACCAATGAAGCGACCGACGACATCGTCCTGACGGCCGCGGTCGGCAACGTCAAGGACCGCATCCTTGGCCTGCTGCCGAAGGCCGGCGACGAGACTGGTGGCGGCGGCGAATTCGCCAAGATGCTGTCGCAGAAGATCCAGATCGACAAGCCCAAGCCCGACCTGGACTTCGACTGGCCGAACCGGACCGCGAAGCTGACCCTCGAGGTGACGGTGCATCTCGGCAGGGATTTCGCGCCGCAGACCAAGCTCAGCATTGACGTGTCACTCGACGACCTGTCGATGAAGATGTCTGGCGGTGATCGCATCGCCATCAAGGCGAAGAACAAGGAGACGCGTCACTACCGGCCGCTGGGCTTCGACCTGGAGGTGCGCCGGAAGGAGAATGTCACCGACGACGAATACGAGCAATTCTACCTCGACCTGTCTGCCGGCGGCGAGAAGCTCGGGCTCGGCCGCCAAGCCGACGCCTTCCTCTCCTACGACCGGGTCGCGTCGGCCGGGAAGGGGCTGCAGTTCCAGCTCAGCGAATTCGCGATCGGCCGATCCGGCATCGACCTCGAGGCGCGGATCAAGCCGGACGCGGTGCGCCTCGGCGGCGTCGATACGCCGTTCACCTTCACCTCCGGCGGGGTCTCGATCAAGGGCTCGCGCTTCAGCGGCGGCTCGCTCACCGGCTCAGGCCAACTGCCCAAGAAGCTGATCGGTGAGGCCAAGGCCTCGGTCGCGCTGACCCTCGGCCGCAGTCCTTCCGGCGGCGATGTCGTGGTGGAGGCAGCGACCGCGCTGATCGACAAGAGCGGCGATCCCATCAAGTGCCATTCGACGCGCTTCGACATCACCATCACCGAACTCGGCTTCAGCTTCGTGAAAGAGGAGAGCTACCACTTCTACTTCCTGGTGACCGGCAGCGCGACCTTCAATCCCGGCGACAGCGCGTTCGAGCGCGGCCTGCTGAAGAACTTCAAGGCGATCGAGATCCGCTTCGACAAGGCGCCGCTCACATCAGACCCGCGTGTGCTGATGCGCGCGATCTCGTTCCTGGTGAAGCTGAAGCCGCCAAAGGTGATCAAGCTGTTCAACATTTTTCGCTTCGAGCTGCGCAGCATCGCGTTCTATCCGGCGGCGGACAAGTTCGGCGGGGATCCCGCCATGGGCTTCGGCGGGCAGGTCAATTTCCTCGATCGCGGCGACCGCGTCAGCATCCAGGTCAATTTTCACGAGATGCAGATCGGCCCACCAGCCGGCAACGATTCGCTGCCGCGTATTCGTTTTGACGGGCTCGGCGTCGCGATCTCGCTCAGCGGTGTAAAGATCGGCGGCACCGCGATTACGGTGGACGGCGACCTGCCGTCACTCTATCGCCCCGGCGTGCTGCCAAAGAACGTTTCGGCGCAGGGCTTCCTGGCGAGCGGATTCCTGGAGGTCCAAGGCTGGGCACCGATGTCGGCGACACTCGGCTTTCTCGAGTTGAGGAAGAAGGACGATCCCCGCTCCAGGCCAGTCCACGCCTTCTTCCTCTACGGCCAGATGTACAAGATGTCGGAGCCGATCGACACGCCGATCGGCACGATTTACCTGCGCGAGGTCGGCTTCGGCTTCGGCTACCGCTACACGCTCGCGGGCATTGCCCAGGCCGAAGGCGCGAAGACGCCACAGGAGCTGGTCAAGATCCTCGACGAGGTGTCGAAGTATCAGGGCAGCCTCGACCAGTTCGAGGCCTGGGAGCCGACGTACGACAATGCCGACCTGACGCTGGCGTTGCGCGGCATGCTGGCGCTCTCCGCCGCGCAGCGGACCAGCAGCGAGTACAACGAAAAGGTCGAGGCAAAACTTCCGAATCCGATCCTGCTCGACATCGTGGCGGCGTTGCGCACGGATCTGACGATCCTGATCAACCTGCGCGCCTGGCTGTGCGTGAACTACGACAAATGGGTGACCGACGGTGGTGACGCGGACTGGAAACGGGAGCCGGTGTTCCGCGGATACCTCTATTTTTCGGCACCGAAGCGAGAGTTTCTCGGCCGCTTCATCTCCAACCGAATTGGCTTCATCGGCGAGAACCCGCCGATGCCGTCGGCGCTGAAGACCGCGATTCAGTCGACCGATTTCTCGGCAACGCTTTACATCAGGCCGGGCCTGTTCCACTTCGAGCTTGGCTGGCCCTACGAACTCGGTTTCGAGCTCGGCAAACGCGGCGAGGTGTTCTACCTCAGCGTGCGCGGCGGGATGATCCACCGGGTCGAGGACTTCTCGGTCCTGCAGGGCATCGCCTTCAAGGCGTATGGGGAGGTGCATCTCGAAGGCCGCATCGGCTCGGATAGCTTCGGCGCGGCCGCTGTGGCGCACGCGACCTTTAATCTCGAGACGAGGCTCTTATCGTATCTGTCGCTGCGCAACTTCGACGAGTCGATGTATTACGGCTACCTGCGTCTCGACATTCTGATCGATGCGCGGATCGAGGTCTGGCTCAGCTTCAAGGTGTTCGGCAAGCGGATCCGGCTCTCGGCCGGCTTCTCGATCTGTCTCGCGGTGTCGATCGCGATCGAAGGCGTGGTGTCGCCCAAGGGACTCGGCGGCAAGGCGCATGCTTCGGTCGGCATCCGCGCGTTCGGACGCACCGCCTCGGTGGGCATCGGCTTCAGCTTCAACAACGGCCTGCTGGATCAGGCGCGCGCCCGCGTCGCCGGCTTCATGGCGCTGGGCCTGAGCACGCCGATCCCGGACAAGAGTCAGGACGGCCGGCGTGTCGAGAGCAATCCGCCGCCGGAGCCGCCGCGTCACGAGCAGGCGGCGATCGCGGATCAAACTATCGACCAGGAGCTCGGCGCCGCGCCTGCACCGGAGCCTGTGACCGCGCCCGTGCTGATCGGCCGGCCGATCACGGCGACCAACTTCTGGGCGCTGTTGTTCCCGACCTCCTACGCGAACGAAGCTGGCGAGTGGTACGTCATGCAGCTCGTCCCGCGCGACCACACGGCGGTCGACAAGAACGACGAGCCCCTGAGCATCGCGAACCCTGCGGCCACATTCTTTGCGTCGCCCGCGGCAAAGGATGGCCAATTGCAGGCGCCGTCCCACGCGCTGAAGAGCGGCACCGTGGTTCCACAGCAGTTCTTCCAGCTGCCGTTCGAGGGCCCGGCCAGGCCCGTTGCCTGGGATGAGCAATACAAGACCAACGGTGGCCAGGTGGTTGATGCCGGTGTGACGCTGAACGACCTCCTGTTCGACTTGTTCATGGATCCGGATGCCGGCAAGCCGACTGAGCCGTTCGCGCGCGCCATCGCGCCGGCGCAGGAGACGCTGGCCGACGACAGCAAGGCTGCGGCCGCCACGCTGGCACGGCACGGCCGCTCGCGCGTCGAGCTCTCCGCTCGGCGCAAGCGCGAAGCGCAGATCGAGGAGGCGCGCTCGGCGATTCTCGCCGTTGTGGTCGATACCGCCGCGCAGTTTGCTGCCCAGGGCGTGCCGGTGGGCGATCTGCCGACGCGTCATGCGGAGGTGGACGCGCGCGACTTCGGCCTGACGTTCCTAATCTCCGAAACATCGCTCAAGCAGCTGTTCCCCGATCTCGCGACGGCCGAGAAGGACGGCGACATTGTCAATCCGCCGCTCGGCGCGTTCGAGGTCGTCAAGAGTGACGCCCCAGGCGCGAACGGGACTGTGCATTTGTTCAATCCGCCGGCGCGCATGTTCCGCACGGCGCAGCCCCGCTTCACGCCGCGTCACGTTATCAGTGAGCAGGGGATCATGCTCGACTGGGATCTGGAACCGGCCTGGGGCGACTCGCAAGGCGCCTATCACGATCCGGAATTCCATCTGCGCCACTATCGCGTGCGGCGCACGATCCGCGGCCTGAAAGACGAATACCGTGCCGAGTTCGTGGTCAAGGCGGCGGCGCCCACCCGACTGGCGGTGGAGAATAACGTCACCACGATGACGATGCTGCGGCCTCCGTTCCAGTTCATCGACGACCTGCGTCAGGCGGATCCGGACACCGGGGCGGTCGCGATCCCCGGGGATCTACGCGAGGCGCTGCTCGGCCTGAGCCAGTTCAGGGAAGGCGAAGCCAATGACGACGTCGACGTTCTCTACGACATCGTCCCGGTCGACATTGCCGGGACCTCGGACTTCGGCGAGCCCTATGAGGTGCCGATCAGCAAGGCCAAAAAGCCGCTGCCCGTGTCGCCGCGCCAAGCCGTGCTGCAACTGAGCTATAAAAAGCCTGGCTCGTCCGAGGCGCCGTTGCAGCGCTTCCTGTTCACGCCGAAGCCGACGGACAGGAGCTTTGCGTTGCACTTGCGCATCCTGACCGAGAAGGTCGAGACGCTCGGCACCTATGGCGGAGATTCGCTGGAACAGGCCGGTCGGTTCGACGAGCGGGCGATCGAACGGCTCCGTGGCAGCGATGTCGCGGACTTCGTCATCAAGCTGAAACCCGGAACGGCGTCCGATCCGTTTGTGTTCCAGAACGAGGATCGTGATCCCGGCAAGACCGCGGCATTCAACAAGGACGCGGCGCCGTCCGAAGAATCGAAGGATCTCACGCCAAGCTTCTTCAGCGCGTCGATGCAGATGCTGAAGGACGGCGAGTTGGTAGACGCGAAGCTCAGCGCAGTCCTGACCGCGCTCGATGCCGATGACGCCAATATCGTTCCCGGCCTCTCGCGCCGCCTGTTCGTGCGCCGGCTTGCCAGCGAGGCCGTCAAACCAGCCGACCTTCACGAACCGGGCCTGCACGGTGAATGGCGCAGCATGCCGGTCAACCTCGTGCTGGCGCGCGATGAGTCTCCGCCATTGCCGGAGAAAGCGAAGCCGGTCAGCACCGTTCTCGAGACCTTCGAGCAGCCTCTCGCGCTGGAATTCATGGCGCTGCGCAACACCGAAGGTGACGCCACCTGCGAGAGCGGTCGGTTGCACCTGATCTACCCGCCGGCCAACGGCACGATCGACGACCTCGCGCCTCCGCAAGGACAGCAGCCGCGACCGTTTCCGACCTTGCGCGATCCCGCACGGCGCACCGCGACCCGACTGAACTGGCGGGTCGACGCGCGCAGCCTGCGCCGCAAACAGGGGCCGGACCATGCGGAGCTCTATCGCTGGATAGGCGGATATGACCTGCATATGGTCGACCCCGACGCGCTGCCGGGGCTGTCGGACGCCGACGATGTGAAGGCGCAACTCGAATCCGCCGCGAAGCCGGTCGGCCGCGTCGCGCTGATGCCGGATGCCTTCGACGGCCTCGAGCCGTCCGGCTTCGGTGACTTCGGCCGGCTGGAGGCCGCTTATCCGAGTGAAACCTTGCGGCTGCTCAAACCGCCCAAGGGTGAGCGCGCCACCGGAATGCGCCGCGCCGGTTGGTACTCGTCGGCCGAGTCAACCGCGCTGTTCCCGCGACCTGCGCTGCGGCGCTCGCTGATGCCCGATCCCGACGAGGCGCTGATCTCCTCGCTGTTCGCGCACGGCCGGCCCGACGCGCTGCGCATCTCGATCCCGGCGTGGCTCGACCAGCCTGCTGATCCGCTCGCCGCCTGGCGGCTCGCCGTCGTCGGCCAGCATGCCGATGGTCTGGGCGAATATGACGGCGATGCGCCCACGGACCTGGATTCGGCCGTAAAGGCAGTCCACTTCCGGCCGATTGACGGCTTCACGGTCGCGCAAGTGCGCCAACTGTTGCAGAACCTGCGGCTCGCCCCGGATGATGGCGCCGCGCGCCCAATCGCGTACCAGCAGGAGATCGAGGCCCTGCAGCGGCGGATTGACGATCCGACGCATCTGGCCGCGGTCAGTCTGCGCATCGAGGTGCTGCGCGCCCGTCAGGATGCCAACGGCAATTCCACCGCGGACTTCGTCATGGTGACGAGCCGCGAGCATGTGGTCGATCTCGTGCCGGCGCTTCATCCGGTGCTCGGCGACGCGCTCGCGTTCCTACCCTATGCGTCGCAGAGCGCCGATTCCGAGATCAAGGACGGCCGGATCTATCGGCGCTATTCGATCGTCGCCGATCCGGAGCCCGAGGTGAAAGCGAAGTCCTTCGCGGATTGGCTCGACGAGACACCGCCCGAGCGGGATCCCTACGGATGGGGGGCGCTGCGCACGCTCGGCCTTGCGCGCGGGCTGCGGCTCTATGACAGCATGTCGGGCGAGTATCTGCGCGGCAGCGCACTGATGAAACGAGTCCGCACCGCGATGCGCCGCGCGCTTCTGCGCTATCGCGACACGGACACCGGAGGCCAAGAGGGGCGGTTCAACGGCCAGCCGTTCGTCGACCTGCTCACCAAGCCCTGGGGCAATGCCAAGCTGTTCTGGTTCGACGGCGGCGGCGAGGGCCTGAGCAAGAGCGAGCAGGCCGACGTGATCGACAAGGAGACGCTTGCAGTCGTGCAGATCGCGCTGCGTCCGGCGCCCGATCGCCTGACCCATGCGGCCGCGAGCGCGAAGCTTCAGCGTGTTCGTTATTTCAAGATCATTCCCCAGACCGGCAATGAGCAGCGGCCGGAATGGCGCTTGAAGCTCAAGGGAACGTCCGCGGGGCGATGGATCGACGTGCTCGCGCTCGCCGGCGGCATCGAGGCCAATCCGGCCATCCGGCTCGGCGATGACGTGGTGCACGCCTTCCGCGTCTCGGGCCAGTTGCCGCAAGGCGACAGGACCATCGCCATTCTCCGGGTGACTCTGCGGGACGCGACATCGCTGGATATGCAGGAGATTGATAATGCGCTGACGTTGGAGCGCGTCAGCGTGCAGCCTGACGGCACCCTCAGCGCGCAACCCGAGCCCTACACGAGCGAAGAGATCACAGGACCGATCGTGCTCGGACCGAACAGCGACCGCGCACCAGATCCTGCCTTCGGCAGGTTCGAGGCGCTCAAGGGGCAGGACTGGGCGGACGCGCTGTTCCGCCCGGTGCGCGTGCACGGCAAGCCATTCCTGCTTTCACCCGTGCAGGCCTTCGAGAACCTCGCCTATGCGCTGGCGCGGCGGTTCGGACGCATCACGCTGCCGCAGGGCATGCCGGTGAGCGACGCTCCGGATGCCAAGGAGGCGGAGGCTGCGCAGACCGCGCGCGCCGAGCTTGCGGCCGGCATCGTGCGCTTCTGGACGCGCTACCTCGACCATTGCGCGCCGCAGCCCGCACAGCCCGGCGCGATCTTCTTCTCGCTCGGCACGGTTGCAGATCCCGGCGTCTGGCGCCGTGCGCCCGATCCGAGCGGGTTCGTATCCGTCACGATTCCGGATCCCGAGCGCCGCGGCGCGCGGCGGAAATTCGCGATACGTCCCTATGGGCGTTACGAGAGCTGGGTCAACGCGGTGAAGGCGCCCGGCGCCGCAGACGCGCCGCCTGATCTCGTCGGTGCCCTGGATGCGGTCGACTTCGCCAACCAGTTCCTCGACGTCACCCTGCCGCGCACCGAGCCGCTCGAGAAGCCCGTGATTCTCGCAGCGCAGCGGCGTCCGGCCAAGGACGACAAGGATCTGCCGCGCATGGAGATCGTCGTGGCCCATGGCACCGACATGGTGCTGGCGCAAGCAAATCGCCGCAACGACGCGCTGCTTGCGCCGCTTGGCATCTCGGTCGGCTATCGGCGCGAGTTCCCACATCAGGCCTGGATGAGCGGCCTTGTGAAGGAAGGTCGGGGTTGCGACGCGTTGGCGGCGTTCGGCGCGCCGGATGCCGACGCAAACTTCGCCTTCCCGGCACTCGGGGAGGCCTATGCGGAGGCGCGGCTGCTGGAGTTGCGCAAGCTGGTGCCCGATGCGTGGCTTGGCTCGACGCTGGTCTCCGCGGCGAGCCTGCCGTACTTCTTCCGGACCCATGCGCTGGTCCACATGAGCGCTGGTATCGTCGTGTCGGAGACGACGCGTGCGGTGTTCGAGGAAGGCTTCGCCGAGCAGCACCTGCCATACCGCATCACGGACGGCTACGATCAGCGCTCCCGGTCGGCGCCGCCCACCTACAAGGTGGTGGTGAGCGAGGCCGGCGTGACCACGATCATCTTCGACCTGGCGCTGCACCGGTTCATCGACTGCATGTCGGCGCGCGAGGCGGTGATGTGGTTCGGCGATGCCGGCCAGCATTGGACCGAAATCCGCAATGTCGTGCACCTTCCGGAACCGGGTGTCAGCTACCGCATCTCGATCGACGCCGCGCTCCCTGGGAGCGGCGAGGTGATCGCGCGCGCCGGCGAGTTCGACCTGCTGCCGGTGGTGCCGAAGAAGACGGACGAAAGTTCTGCCTATCTGGTGCAGTCGAGCGGGCAGTTGCTCGTGGCCGCGGCGCATGATGGCACCAAGCCGCTGCTGATCACGCCGCAAGGACCGGGTGAGGACTGGCGGCTGCAGCTCGCCGCCGTGCCGCGCGATGCCCGCGCGCTGCGGCCATTCATGCAGGAGGTGGATGGCGATCTCCTGACTTTGCTGAAGGCGCGTCTCGGGCAGATCGTCAGGAGCAACCAACTGCTGACCATCGACGTACTGTCCGAGCACGTCCTCACTTGCGACTGGCAGCCGGCGGCGGCGGACTGGACGCCGCTCTGGGACCAGGCGATGGCGGCGCTTGCGTCGGCGCCCCAGGCGCAGAACATGCTGCGGCAATGGAAGGCTCCGCCACAACAGGGCGACAAGCTGACTGTGCCGCTCTCCTATCCGGCGCTGGAACATTCCGACGCGGTGCAGCGCCTCTACGACCTGTGCAAGAAGTCTCCGCAAGCGATCGGGCGTGAATTGCTCATCGTGCGCCCGCTGCCCAGCGACGAGGATCTGCGCGGTTTCGCGCCGAGTGCCGATCCGACACCAATTGAGGCCGAGCTGTGGGCGCTGCTGCTCCACGTCGCGGCCGAGCAGCTGTTCGGGCCGGGAAGAAATCCAGTGGTCTCGGCCAGCAAGGGAACGCTAGCGCCGCTGCACCATCCGATCGCCCGCCGCATCGAGGGAGAGCTCGAATGAGCGAGACGAGCAAGATCGCGGCGATACGCATCGCCGGCGGCGAGAGCGAGCCATTCTATTCGGCCAAGCTGCGCGTCTTCTATCAGGACAGCGGGACCCAATCGGATCAGATCGTCAAGGACGTCGCCGGTCTGCGGGTACTGCTTGCCGACGCGGATGCGCGGACGGTCGAGCACGGCGACTCACATCAGGCGCACCTGCCGCTGATGCTGCGCGGCTATGTCCGGCCGCAGGAGCACAAGGACGGCGCCAATCACGGCGTCGAGCTGCGTCTGGAAGGACAGGGGACGTCGTTTGCCGGCACGCTCGTCACCGACGAGCCGGTGAGCGACGTCATGCTGGTGCCGATCGGCGGCTGGCCGCAGAAGCTCGGTGCGGACATCGAGCTTCCGGAGCTGAGACTGACGGCCGGCCTGGTTCCGGCCGCACTCGCAGTCGACGGTCAACCACTGCAGAAGTTCCTGAAGCTTGCCACCAAGAGCGGCAAATCCACCTTGTTCGACGGCTTCCAGCTGGAGAAGCTTGCGAACAAGGTACTGCCGCTGAAATTGGTGCCACACGGCATCGAGCTCGAAGGCGCGTTGCCGGATCCGACGCGCGACCTGTTCGATTCGCCGGCACCAGCAGCGCGTATCCGCGGCCGCTTCCGCCTCGAGCGGCGTCCCGGCCGGGAGGGTGAGGCCGGCTACTGGCTCCGACTGATCGCCGGGCATCCCGATGCGCCCGAGGCCATGGAGGAGCTTGAGGCGCGCATCGCCCGCGCGTTCGGCAGTCTGGGCCGCGAGAAGAACGCCCCGCTGGCCCTCCGCTTTGACCGCCGCCCCGGCGTGCCGCCGCTGCTCTGGCCCTTGAAGATCACGGCGACCGGATTGGCATTAATCAAGACCGGCTCAGCCGACTTCGTGATGGGCATCGAGCCATCCGCGATCGACGCGCGGGTGCGAACCATCAGCGGCTTTCCGGGCGACGTGCCGGGCATCGCGGCGATCCACGGTGAGTATCTCGCGTGGTCCAAGACGTCGGACGGCTTCGACGTGGTGATCGCAGCGGGCCCCGACGCGGCAGGGGTGCCCAAAGTCGTCATCCAGCTTTCCCGAGGGACGGACGGATGGAAGGCCGATCTCGAGGACACCTTCGCGACGCAGCCGATCGACGTGCCGCTCGATGCGGCTGCCGCGCGCCTGCTCGCCGTCTACAAGAGCGGGAAGGTGGTCGCGGCGACGGCGACGCGTCCACCTTATGCGTTCGTTCCACTCGCCGATGGCTGGCTACAGCTCGACCTCGCCACGGCGCGCAAGCAGAACCTGCCCAAGGTGGTGGCGCCGCCGAGCGCCATGAGCGGCCGGATCGTCGCCGCCCACGGTACCTCTGCCGACGGCCTTCGCGGCATCGTTGTCGACGAGGCCGTGCGACTGGAGCTGGTCATGCGCTGGCGCAAGCTGGACGGGGAATTCCGTCCCGCGAACGGGACCCTCGACATCCGTGGTGCTCGAGGGCAACTGCGCGGCTTCGTGTTTGTCGCCGAGACGTCGCCAACCGCTGCGGAGGCGTTGCCGGATCTTCGCCGCGGCCCGGCAGCGACCCGCGACCTGCCGATCGCGTTTAATTCGCCGCAGACCGGGCTGGTGTTGAAAGGGACCTTCACGTGGAAACCCGACGGGTGGACGCTCGACGTCGCAGATTTGCTGCAGGTTCTTTCGTCCGACAGCGAGACAGCGCCGGAGCCGTCTCCGGGCGCTACGCTGCGCGGCTATGGCTGGCAGGTGCCGCATGACCGGCCGTTCATCACAAACCATCCCCTGACGCGTGCCGCGGTGACGCCTGCCGAACCTTCGGTTTCGCGCGGACTGCTGCGCTATGCCTTCGAGGGGGGATTCACCCTTGCGAACACTTCCGGCAGCGAGGCCCCGGCGCTCAAGGTCAAGCACCCGCCGGCCAGTCCAGTTCAGGACGGAGAAGATACTGCATCGTTCGTCGCCGACACGCTCGTGTTGACCACGCTGCCTGGCCCGGAGTTTGCGCCCCAGAAATGGCCCAAGGAGGAAGGAAAGTTCAAGGCTGCACTGCGTTACGATCTGCCGATCCTCGACGAGCTGTTCGCTTGGACCGATCCGCCGCCGCCGAAGACGGGCGCCATTCCGCCGCCGGCCGATGCAGCGGGCGAGGGCCCGATCGTTACCGCGCTTGATCCGGTCCGCCTCGAGGAGGTCTGGCGGCAGAACCGTGTGCGGATGGCGCTTACGCATACGCAGGACGCATTCATGACCGGCTGGGTCAAGGTCGGCGACAACCACGACCAGGACATCACGACGCTTGTGCAACCCTACAGTTGGAAAGCCGTCGAGGTGAAGTTCGACCTGGCGCCGCGCTGGGGTGCCTACGAGCTCGCGGGCCGCGGCTACGCGCTCGACGAAGCGCTCGCGGGGCTGCGCGATGACTTCGACATCGTCGACGACCAACTGAAGGCCGGAGGAAAAGCGATCGTCGTGCGCGGCAATGCCGCGAACCTTTTCGAAAGCTCCGATCCCAAGCTGATATGGGATTCACGCGGCACGGGATTGGCGCGTGCGGCCGCGGACGGTATGCGCCCGGTCGGACTGAACGACATCCATAACGACAGGCTGCGCAAGTGGCGCGGTACGCTAGGCACGCTCAAGCAGGTGGAGCCGATCGAGATCGATGGCAAAATTCCGTGGATGAAGGCGGCACGACTCGCATTCTACGTTCGCGATCTGCCAATCGAAAACGGCGTGTTCGACGGCGCCACGAATCCAGTTGAGAACGCGCGTGGTACCGTGGGGCAGGCCTTCGACCCCGCTAGTTTTCCGCACGCGCTGCACGAATGGCGGTTGATGGAGGAACCCGCCGCGCCGGCCGCGACCAAGAAGCCGAAGCCGTTCGATCTGCGGTTCGGGCCGTTCCTGTTCAGGCCATTGCGGCTGTTGCGCGTCGAACTCGACGCAACCAACGCGGTCGAGATCATCAAGGTGATCGGCAGTCTGCGCATCGGCCGGCGCCTGGAGCCGGACGCATCCTCTGAGGACCAGGGCCCGTTCGGTGCCGACCGAATCTACGAGCGCGCAGATCTGTTCTGCCTGACGCTCACTCGCAAGGGCGGCACATGGACGCCCGAATGGGCCGGCATCGCTCTCAAGCGCACTGAAGCTCGGCCGGTGATGCTCGTGTTCGAGCCGCGCGAACCGAAGGTTTCCTGCGCGGTATCGTTGACGGTCGATGCCGGGGACGGCATCCCGTCTCCGGGGAGTGCGCGCATCGATGCCACGGTCGCGCTCGACATTGCAAGCCGCAAGGTGCAGTTCGGCGCGCGCTTGTTCGGCCGGGCCTGCGAGCTGGAGTCGCAAGCGACGATCGGCGAGCAGATCGAATTCGCTTTCAAGCCAACTGGTCAGGCCGCGACCGCATCCCACGTGCTGCTGCGCGTCGATGATATCGCCGTGAAGCTCGGCGCCGACAGCCAGTCGATCCGCATCGACGGTGCGCTGCAGGTGATGCCAGAGAAGACCAAGAAGCCCGACGCGGTCGACCAGCCGAACCAGGCCGCAGCACTCGTCCATGTCGGCCGAGGCGCAGCGTCGTTCCGCTGGCTCGACCTGCCCGCCGGAGGGACGAGCGCGCGTGGCGCGCTGTCCATCGACCACGCGTCTGGCCGTGTCAGCGCCGCATGGGATGGATCCTGGAAGCAGGCCCGTCCGCTGTTCGGCCTGGAAGCAACGGGCGATTGGAACGTGAAAGCGCGACTCGAGGTCTTCGTTGCGAGCCCGGAGATCCTGCGGGCGCTGGCGCCGCTTGCGGCTGTCAGCGCCTGGGCACGCATCAGCGGCCTCGCGGGAGGAACAAACCGCATTGATCATCGCCTGCGGGTCGATGCGGACAGCGCGGACCATCATCTCGACGTGACCGGGAAGGTGACGTTCACAAGCCCTGTGAGCTGGCCCGTGAACGGCATGCACCAGGCCGATGGCACTGCGTTGCCCGATGCGTGGCGCTCGCCGGCGCACGCCGACAGCAAGAAAGCGGGCCGCAGCCGCAAGATCCAGATCAAGACCGACGAGGCGCTGACGCATGTCGTGACGGCACACTTCCGGCGCCACCGGATCGAAGCCGCGCAACTGCGCCGGGTCGCCCAGCGCATCACGCCGCGAGCCCACATCGTGCTCCTCGCCGAGGTCGAGCATACGCTCACCGGCAGCGAACGCAGCGCGACCTTCACGACTCTCGATCACGTCGCGATCACCTCCCTGCAGTTGATGATCGATACGGGGCAGGCCTATGGCTTCGCGCCGCGCTATCCGGGGCGGCGCTACCGCGGACAGAACACCCACACGAAGGTGCCGCATCCGGGTCTTGTCCAACTGCCCTGGGCCGTGTCCGGGTTCTTCGACGAGGCGCTGATCCGCCTCTATGCAACGACCGCATTCGACACGCAGCGCGATGCCCCCTTGTTTCTGGGTGGTGCTGCGGCGCTGTTCTCGTATCGGATTGGGGCTGAACAACGCGCTGTCGCGGCGGTCGTGCCTTGGGCCGGTCTCGATGTGAAACTGCGTGAGGCGTTCAAGCCGCTTACGCAGGCCGGCGGCACGTGGGAGGTTGCGTCGCCCGACCTGTGGGGCGGCAGCGCCTATGTCGGACCGTCGACGCAACGTGCGATCGTCGTTCCGAGCCAGTCGGAGGCCGCGGGGATCCTCTCTGCGCTCAGTGGCGCCGGGTTGTTGGCGGCGCCCGATGAGACCAACGGCCTCGCGCGGGTGATGCCGGTCGAGCAATTGTTCTTCGAGAACCTTCGTACGGGAAGCAATGGGCAGCTCGAAGTTGGCAGCGACGGCTCTTCTGCCGATATCGAGGCCGCGCCGTTCTTCCTGCGCGCCCTGATGGCGATCGAGGCACGCTGGAACGCGGCGCCGGCTGAGAAGGGGCGGGCGGTGTGGCGCGCGCTGTCGCTCCATCCTGCGCGCGGCAAGGCTGGCGGCACGAAGATCGATCCGGTTGTCGGCGTCGAGATCAAGGCATTGCCACGGCAGGCCGCGGGCGCACGCGCACAAGTCCCGGCGGATCTGGTCGCGCTGTCCGCGCGACGGGCCGCGCAGGAATCTGCCTACCGTCTGGTCCAGGCGGATCTTGCCGATGACGCGGGCGACCTGAAACCGCGCGCCGAGCTGATCGCCCGAGCTCGCGATCTCGACCGCTTCGCCGAATGCGCGATCCGCGAGGTGGATATCGACGGCGCAATGCCGGGCATCACGGTCGTGGCCATTCCAAGTCCGCACGTCCTGCGAGGCAGCCGCAGCGGCATTGCGATCGATCATCCAGTGCTCGCGCCGTCGCCGTCGCTCGGTTGGCCGAGCCAGGAGCGGGTCGATGGGCTCGAAAAGCTTGCGCCGCTGCTCGGAGAGGAACGTCCGGTGCAGTCGGCGGAGGCGGGCTTTGCGGCACGCTTCCGACAGATCGGGCTCCCCGGCCACGTCACTGAGGCCATGAGCTATCTTGGCTTCGGCCATCGTGTAGCCTATGAGCGTGACCTGCGTGTACCGTTCGAGGGTCCGGCCGCGCGGCATCTGTCGCCGGTCAATACGAGGCTGCGCGCTCCGCTCGACGAGGCGCTCGACGTACCGGCAGATAGCGGACCGATCCTTCCTCCCTTCTTCGAGCTGGCCACGATCGGGCGGCGTCCGGGTGTGTTCGAGGTCGTGACCGCGGCTGTGACCGTTGCGGCCGAGAGCCACGCGTTCGACCGGGAGCATGCCCGGTTCGGACGACCCGCCAATTCGGGTCCCGTGGTCGCGCATCAACTGCGCACGCCGCGCTCGCCCGCGCTTCCGGACGATATGGCCGACATCAGGGCCGCCGGACGCGAGAGCGAGGTTCTCAAGTTCAGGCGGCGCACCTATCTGTCGCTCGCCGATGGAAAGCGCGCTAACCCGCAAGAGCCCTTCATCCTCGATAGGTTCCGCGCCTTCGCAGAGAGCGCCGACGTGGTGCGACAAGAAAGCGGCGACGAGGAGCTGCGGGTCGTCCTGTCGCTGACGGACGTGCCGGGCGCGCCGCCGGCGTCCATCGGACTGCTCGGTCCGAACTGGGATGGCTTACTCGCAATCATCGTCGATGCTGTTGCGGCGAACATCAGCGACACCAAGGCTGCGCTCGATACTTTGATGACGATCCGCACGGCACGCCTGGAGATCGGCGCGGCGTCGTTCGAGATGAAGGATAAGACGGCGCCGGTCGTCGCCTGGCCCAGCTTCACGTGGACGCTCTGGGTGACAGATCAGTTGCCGGCAGCCCGTGACGCGGTGCGCCGCGCGACTGTCGATGTACCGATCAGGCTGGTGATCACGTTCGGTCACACCGATCCGTTGGCGCCGGCGCTGCCGCCGCGCCTGAAGGCGATTTTGCCGCTGGCGCTCGCTCCAGGCGACCGTCGCGTTCTGCGCAGCCGGACACGCACGATCGCGTTCGGCGATCCATCCTATGACCGGCAGCTCGGCAGCGCCACCGAAGGAGACATCAAGCAGGTCGGCGATGCCCGCGCGCTGTTGTCGGTCGACCGGGAGGAGTATGACCCGGGCGCGACACTGTACTTTGCGTGCGATACGATCGATCCGGCGACCGGACTGTTCGCGAGCAAATCCTCAGCGCCGAAATTCACCGTTCGCTTCATCCGGCTTGCCCAACCGAGTTTGGACGGGAGTCCGCGTGCCCCTGAAAAACTGGTCGTTGCCGGCCAAGTCCCAAACAGCGGCGACCACGGCTATGAGCTGCCACGCTACGTGCCTTACGAACTGCCGCTGCGCTTGCTGCGTCGCCTTGGCACCGGCGTCGACGGCGTTTCGCCTCTCGAACCCGGAGACAGGCTTGAGATCACTGCCGACCTTCACAACGGTGGCAAGACCAAGACGCTCGCGGTGTTTGTCAACATCATCGCGGCGCCGGTGATCGCGCCATCCCCCTGCGTCTATTCAGTGATCGAATCCACGGCCGGCGCGCAGGCCGCCTCGCGCGTCGTGCTGCATGCCGCGGCGCCTTTGCCGCAGCATATCGAGTTTCCAGAGCTGAGAGACGGCTTGGCTAAGGGATATGTGAATAGGCGGGCGCTCTTTGTCTGGCGGTTCCCCCGCATTGGTTCCGATGATCGCGAGATCGAACTCTTGAAATACGACAGGTCGGGTGGCGCGCAGCTGCCTAGATCTTGAGGCGTGATTAGATTGCTGAAGGGGGAGGCATAAGTGGTCAACAGCAAAGCAGAAAACACGCCCAATTTTCTTATGTATGCGTTTGTGTTTGGCGTCTGTGCCCTAGTCTCTGGAGTCGCCGGGTATTGGCTAAAAGGCAATCTGACATTCGTAACACCTGATGCAGCGGGCACTTGGCTGACGAATTTTTGGGGTCGGTTTCAAGTGCTGTTTCTATTGGCTGTTCTAATTGAACGGTCAGTCGAAACGTACCTCAACGCAACGCGACAAAATGGGGAGGAATTCTTCGACGCACAGACCGGCGTTGTCGTGAAGACTCAGGATGCCAAGCAGCCGGCTATGGTAGCGGCGCTTGTGCTCAGCGTCCTCGTGGCGTTGTCAGGTGTACGGATCATCGAAACACTTGTCACTCTTGATGCGAGCGCGGGATTTCTCAAATCTGCTGTCTGGTACGGGGTTGATATCATGGTGTCTGCTGGGCTGATGGCTGGTGGCGCAGACCTCTTCCACAAGCTGGCCGAAGTCATTACGAGCGGCCTTGATCGGGTGCGTTCCAATTTGCGGGGCGAGTCCAGCGGTGGTGTTCCTTCACGTATCGATGCTCAAACATTCCAGACGCTGCGTCATCAATCGTCTATTGCTGGACTTGCAAGCGTTTCGCCCAGTAAGACTTACACTATCAACATCGCGCGGCCGGTCGGTGCAGAGATTGAGGAAGGCACGCTTGAATTCAAGGATGGTGGCGTGACGATCAGTGCCACCTGCTGGTGGGACAAAGCCAACCGGATCGACGCGGGCACGTACACGCGCTGTTCGAAAACTCACATGGCGACGCTCGGGATCGAGGCGATCTATCTGCCGGACGCCGTATCAAAGGTGACCGGGGCGAAGGAGATCTTCATTCATCGGGGTGCCAGTCCAGCGAACTCCAACGGGTGCATCGCCGTCGAGACAAGCGCGTTCGCTACACTATGGGGACATATCAAGCCTCTGAATGGGCAGAACGTGACCGTGGTCATCAAGGATGTCTGAAGCATGACTTGATTTAAGCGAACTGTCAGCGTCGGTATTGTGTGCGATCTGTCGGGGACGGTTCACCAGGCCAAGAACTGCGAGTTCTACGGTTCGTCACTATATGGCCGTATAAGGTCGGCGGTGATGTCGAGCACGCCGGCAGCGTCGGGCGGTAATACGGCTTTGGCGGCGCGACCGAGGCCATGACGGCCGGCTGTACCAGCTTGGTCGGGTGCGGCTGCGCGCCGAGGGTCCGAATCGACTGCAGCGCGTAAAGTTCATAGATCGAGTCCGCAGGCGGAGCGGCACGCCTCCAAGCTGGGCGTAAGGTCTCCAAGGCCCAAGTGACGGGAGCAAGACGCGCTGAGCGGGGACGGTCAGGAATTCTGTGCGGTGGGCCGGTTTCATCAGTTGAAGAACCGCTCGCCAAAGATGACGGCGAACTGTGTCTTTGCCTCGACCCATTCCCGCGGCGCCCGTTTCCATTGCTCGGCCGCGTTGT
>Ga0209281_1000904_pt1 | contig 24810 bp, 20 predicted proteins | sample MedtruBG_FD_187514 | JGI IMG/M metagenome (GOLD analysis project Ga0209281, IMG submission 187514) | Root nodule microbial communities of legume samples collected from California, USA - Medicago truncatula BG (SPAdes) (version 2) | ecosystem: Host-associated > Plants > Roots > Nodule | place... | reverse complement strand
CAAATATTCGCATTGCTAAAACTCAAACTGATAGAGCAGATCAAGTGCCTGGTCTATGCCAGACACCGCTTCCAGATAAAGCTTGGGCATCAGGCGATAGCGTAACGTGAGTGTTGCCAGAGAGTCAAAAATTCCCACTCCATATTTTACCTGCAGACCTGGCGCGATATAGCCGCTGACCACCACCTGAGAGGAATCACCCACTCCGGCGGTATCCAGCGCCAGATTGCTGACGCCAAACGTCTCGCCGATTTTACCCACAATCTGCCCACTTTGTGCAACCCCCAGGCCAACCAGTGCGGAGGTCATTGCGGCACCGTCGCCCTGTTCGCTGTCGAGCCCCTGTCCGCGTAACAGATACGAGAGCGCGGCCTGCTGCGACATCGCCGGGTCAGAGAAGATTTCGGCCTTCGGCTGGTCTGCCATTCCGGTCACACGCACCCCGGCAGTCACGTTGTCTTCAGTGGCGTCCGGGTTACGAATGGCTTCAATATTCAGCATAGGCTGATCCGGCGGGCCTGAGAACAACAGGATCCCTTTGCGCACGATCAGGTCCTGACCGTAGGCGTGGAAACGGCCTTCAGGAATGTTGATCTGCCCGTTGAGGCCCAGGCCATGGCTGTCCTGCGCCACTTTCAGGTCACCGGTCAGACGCGCCTTCAGACCAAACGCATCCAGACGCACGTTATTGCCGACGTGAATCGTCAGGTTGCTGTTGATAGGAATACCCGCAGACTTCGGATTTACCGGTTTGAGATCGTTATCGAGCATCACTTCGTCGCTAGACACGCCCACGGCGCTTTCCGGCACGTCGTGAACCACGATGCGCGCCCACGGCACGTCTACGTTACCGTCGAGCGTGAACAGGCTTGGCGTGGCGGTAAAGACCACGTCCGGCGATACATCGAGGCGCACCATCGGCGGCACGGTGATACGCACCCGGCTACCTTTCGCCGCCACCTGCGCCCGCCAGTTATCGATTTGCGTCCAGTCGGCGTTACCGCTGAGGCTAATCTGCCCTTGCTTCGTATCAATCACGCCGTCCAGCGTCGAGCGCGTGCCGTTGAAGTTCATCGCCACCCGGCTCGCCTGCATGTCGAACGGCATAAAGTTGCCGTCGATATCGAGACCGGTGAGCTGCAATTGGCCGAACAGCTGCGGGCTTTGCACGTTGCCGCCCAGACGCAGATTCGCGTTCAGGGTACCCGCAGCTTTTTCACCGCGCGCGAAGACAGGGTTAATCATCGCCAGCGAGAAGTTGCGGATATTAACGTTACCGCCCAGATTGCGTCGCCCTTGCGGGTCAGTGACGTCAATCTGCCCATCGAGCTGGCCATTGTTGGTCAGGCGAATCGTCCAGCCCAGCTGCGCGCGGTTGTTGTGCAAATCGGCAGTCAGGTCGAGCGTGTCGAATGCCACCGGCAGCGCCGCGTCGTTCACCGTCTGGGTCACCTTCACATTGCGTCCGGACAGGCTCACTTTGCCCTGCGGCAGCCCTTCTTTGGTGGTGTCCCAGCTGACGTCGGCCTTACCCGTGAACACACCGCTGGCCTGCGTCGCGTCTGGCATAAACGGTTTAAGCATTGCCAGGTCGAAGCGGTTCAGATTCACCACCGCGTGTCCGGCAGCCCCGGCATCAATGGTTTGCGGCACGCACAGTTCGGCATTCGGGTTAGTCCAGCAGTGTGGCCCAATGCTGATTTTCTGTTCCTGATTGCGGTAATCGAGCGCAATCGCCCGGGAGAGCGACACCGGGCCGACCGGCGTCTGGAAGCGCGTATTGCTCAGCGTGCCTTTCCAGCGTTGCTCTTTCCTGTCGAAGCTGCCCGCCAGTTCAAGCTGACCGGAAACCGGATCGCCCTGCATTTTCAGTTCCAGCTTGTGCTGCTTTTCATCGCCTTTGGCAGTGAGCAACAGCTGGCTGATGTTCACGCCTGGCTGCGCGATGCCATTCACGCGCACATCGAGGTTACCGCCAATCTGGTCCGTCGATTTTACATCGCCTTTAACGGTGGCCTGGGCGATGGAAAGCGCCTGCCAGCGCAGGTTGCGGGCGGTGATATCTGCCAACAGCTGCGGTGCATCCACGGTGCCGCGCACTTTCAGCAGCCCTTTCGCCGTGCCGCCGAGACCCGGCAGCGCATTATCCAGCCCCGGCGCGTCGATAGTGGCGTCGAGGTTGAGCGCTTTCACGCCCAGTTCGCCCTTCACGTCAGCGCTGTTGCGCCCCAGTTCGAGGTGCAGGCCGGGAATTTTCCATTGCAGGTAACTGTTACCGGAGAGCTTCCCGTCGACGTTGACCTTGTTCTGCTTCACATTACCGGTGAGTTTCAGTTCCGGCACATCGACCTGCCAGCTGCCGCCGTACAGGCTGCCACTGGTTTTGATCAGACCGTTCAGTTTCGCCGGCCAGTCCGGTACTTCTTTGGCGGTATTGATGCCGTCAAGTTTCAGCTCGCCGCGCCAGCTGATCGCCTGCTGCCAGTCGAGCAGGGCTTTCAGCTCGGTTTTCCCTTCCAGCGCCGCGATGGTCAGCTTGTCGAGATTGACCTGCTGCTCGTTGCCCTTCGCGTCCAGGGTAATTTTGGCGGGCGGTAGCCCTTGCCCTTTTACCGCGGTCGCAAACGACAGCGTATAGTCGGTCATCTTGCCGCTAAGCTTCAGTTTGACGTTGTCGGCCTGATACTGCTTTTCACCGGTAAACGGCCAGTAAAGCTGTTTGCTGAGCACTTCGAGATTCAGCGGCAGCCCGGCTTCGGCCAGCTGCGCCTGCGCGCGAATGCCCACGTCCACCGGGCCGGAAAGATTGATCCCGACGTCGAGCTGCTTACGCACGTCGCCGCCAATCTTCATTTTGATTTTCTCGCCCTTCACCGGGTCGATATTCAGGGTGCTGTTGAGGGTCAGATCTACCGGCCAGTCATCCTGCAATTTCGCTGTACCGGTGGCGTTGACCGTGCCCTGGCTTGAATCCACGTCCAACGCGTCGAGTTTCATGTTGCCGTCGATGCTGCTGACTTTCAGCAGCAGCGAGTAGACCGTTAAATCGGTGTCGCCGGTCAGGCGCAGCTGCTCGCCGCGGAATTCCTGAATGTTCAGGTTCAGCGGCAGATGCACGTCGGTCATTTCAGGCAAAACAGGCTTCGAGAACAGGTCTTTCATTGTTTCGCCGAGCGGTTTTTCATCCGGCCTCGGCTTGTCGATTTTCGGCTCGATCACCTGTTCCTGCGCCACTTTCGCCACTTTCGGCAGCGCAATCAGCAGGCCCCGCAATGACGTTGGGGTGAGGGTCAGGTTTTTCTCCTGCCAGTTCAGGCCAGAAGTGAAATCCATCACCGACACCGTGGTGTCGTCGATTTTGATATTGATGTTATTCAGCGCGACCCGGCTGAGCGTAATCGGATACGGCGTCGAAAGGTTCAGCGGCCCGCTGTCCTCTTCCACCGCGGGCGCGGACGGCGGCATCTTTTTACTGTCGATTGCCACGTTCACGTTGGCAAGCGAAAGGTCATTCACGCACAGGCTGCTGTTCCACAGGCAGGAGGTGTTCACCGCCAGATGGAATTGCCCGGCATCGACCGCCACGCCCGGCTGCTGGTAGCGCAGGTTTTTAACGGTCAAATCTTTCCAGCCGCCAACCACCTGGCCAATAGACAGGCCCGGCACCCAGCGGTCAGCCGCTTTAAAGACCAGATGCAGACCGGTGGTGGTGCCCACCAGGAACGCCACCGTCCCCAGCAGCAGGATGATAAACACCAGGACGCCGAGGCTAATCTTCTTCCATAAACTCATAATTCTGGCCCCAGACCGATGTAGAACTGTAAACCGTGCTCTTCTTTATCGCCCACCGGAGCGGCAATATCGAGTTTGACCGGGCCGACGGGTGACTGCCAGCGCACGCCGACGCCGGCACCGGTTTTGAAATCACTGTCGCGGAAATCGTTCACCGCTTCGCCGCTGTCGACGAACACCGCGCCCCACCATTTTCCGGTCACGTTGTACTGATATTCCAGTGAACCGGTGGCCAGACGCGAGGCGCCGGTGAGTTTGCCGTCGGCATTTTTCGGCGAGATGGATTCGTATTTATAGCCGCGAATACTGCGGTCGCCCCCGGCGAAGAAGCGCAGGTCTGGCGGCACCCGGTCAAAGTCGCCGGTTTCAATCCAGCCGATGTTGCCGCGCACCACGAAGCGATGGCGATCGTAAATTGTGCGGATCCAGGTGTTTTGCGCCTGAGCAACGACGAAATCGACGTCAGACCCCCACGCACCGTTGGAGACATCCACTGAGTAGCGCTGCGAATCGCCCCAGGTGGGCATCAGGCCGCCGCGCGAACGGGTACGGCTGATCATCACGCCCGGATAAAGCAGCATGGTGGTGTTGGTGACGTTGGCCTGCGTAAAGTGGTCGAGGCTCCAGCGCAGGTTGATGGCGCGCTGCCAGCCGCTGGAGAGGTCCCAGTAACGCGACACGCCGAGCGTCGTCGAGTCGGATTCGGTATCATTCAAATCGGTGCGTTTGAAGCCACCCTGCAGCAGGTAATACTGCTCCAGCGGGTTCTTCAACAGCGGAATTTTGTAGGAGAAATCAAGCTGCTGCTCGGGCGCAGACAGGCTCAGGTCGGTGGTCAGGCTGTGGCCGTAGGAGTTCATCCACGGCTTGTTCCATGACGCTTTGACGCGCGGCCCCACGTCGGTGGAGTAGCCGACACCGGTTTCAATGGTGTTTTTGGTACGCGGAGACACCACGCCGCTCAACGGCAGCACTTTGGTTTTTCGCGCTTTATCAAATTCAGGTGCCACAACCACCGAGTTAAACCAGCCGGTCGCGGAAAGACGGCGGTTCAGCTCCGCCAAATCATCGGAGGTGTAGTAATCCCCCTCTTTGAACGGCACCAGATTTTGCAGATAACGGTCCTGGATCTGCGAACCCTGGAACGTGACGGCGCCGAAGCGATAGCGTTCGCCGCTGTCATAATCGATATCCCAAAATGCCTGATGGCGATCGAGCGACACGCCGAGCTGGCTCTTTTTGAATTCACTGTCGAAGTAGCCCTTGCGCAGGGACACGCCGGTCAGCGACTTTTTGAAGCCGTCGTAATCGGCGTGGTCCAGAATCGTCCCTATCGCCGGGCGTTTTTTCAGTAAATCCAGATAATCTCTGTCATCCCGTGCGCCGCCGCGCAAAATCACGTCGGTGCCGCCAATGCGTACCGGTTCGCCCGGTTTGACGTGCGCCATCAGAACCTGACGGCCTTTGGCCGGTGCCGGTTTCAGTTCGAAATCAATCTGCGGTTCGTAATAGCCCAGTGCTTTGAGCCCTGCACGGATGGAGTCATCCACACGCGCACGGAAACGGCGATCCGGAGTCACCTCGTCGCTTTCAATCGTCGACAGCTGCGCGCGCACGTTTTTGAGCAGCTCCCCAGAAAGTCCATCTACCTGTAAACGTATGTTTGCCGCATCGGCAATACCACTGACCAGCAACAGACTGGCCCAACATAACTGGCGAATTTGTGGCACGTTTTCTCCCAAATGTCCTTGTTTCCACCCCGTCAGGAAACGCAATAGCCGATCCACGGCTTAACAAAATTTCAACACTACCGGTTGAAAAAAAGACGTCCACCTCAATATTTCTTATGTTTAAATCTAGACGTATTCATCGCCTTTATTGTCATCAAAGAGAGGCGCTGTGACAACCTTATCCCCAATTTCCTTTATCCGGAGGCCAAACCGTGAGTTTATTCGATAAAAAACACGTTGTCGCTCAAGCGGATGCGCTGCCCGGTCGCAATACGCCGATGCCTGTCGCCGCGCTGCATGCCGTTAATGAGCATTCGATGACTAACATTCCGCAAGGGATGGAGGTTGCGCTGTTCGCCATGGGCTGTTTCTGGGGCGTTGAACGCCTGTTCTGGCAGCTGCCAGGCGTCTACAGCACCGCGGCGGGCTACACCGGTGGCTATACGCCGAACCCGACCTACCGCGAAGTGTGCTCCGGTGAAACCGGTCACGCCGAAGCGGTTCGCGTGGTCTATGACCCGGCTGTTATCAGCTATGAGCAGTTGTTACATGTGTTCTGGGAAAATCACGATCCGGCCCAGGGCATGCGTCAGGGTAACGATCAGGGCACCCAGTACCGCTCGGGAATCTACCCACTGACCCCTGAACAAGAGCAAGCGGCCCACGCCAGTCTGGCGCGTTTCCAGGCGGCGATGAATGAGGCCAATGACTCCCGAACCATTACCACTGAAATCGCCACCGCTAAACCGTTCTACTACGCGGAAGACGACCACCAGCAGTACCTGCATAAAAATCCGTATGGCTACTGCGGCATCGGCGGCATTGGCGTGTGCTTACCGCCTCAGCTCGCCTGATTTCTAGCTCTCAATCGCAACGCGGCCTGTGTGTCGCGTTGCGTTACTCACCGTCCCACCCTCCTGCAATTTCCCTTGCAGCAACACATTCAGCACCGACGTGCCTTGCCGGTTGAGCCGGTTTTGCAGCAGATGCACGGCTTCAACACCCAATTCACGGCAGGGCACCGTCACGCTGGTGATGGGTTCCGCCATTTCATTGTCGAGTCGCCAGTGAAAATCAGTGGTGATAAGCGATATGTCTTCCGGGACGCGGAGTCCGTAACGGGCCAGCACCTTCTGCACGCCGAGTGTCATATTGGTGCTGCCAGGGAAAATCACCTGCGGCCACTGGTCGCGTGGCGTTTCGTCCAGCCATTGCGTCAATGCCTGCTCTGATTCCTCCGCGCTAAAACCTTCGGTGACAATCACATCCCGTTGCGCGTTAAACGGTACGTGGTAGCGGCGATAGGCTTCCTTGATGCCGTCGAGCCGGGCGTACAGCGTTTCCCGACGCAGAGTAGTCAGGCACAGTACGCGTCGGTGCCCCTGTTCAAAGAGATAACGCATGGCATTAAAACCAATCGCCCGGTGATCGGGTGATACGGCATCCAGTAACCGCTCTTTATCGTTGGTATTAATTAATACACAGGGTTTATTGAGGGTTGTCGCCAGTTTAAAAACGGTTGAATCATCAGTTCCAATGATAATTATCGCGTTTATATTCTTATTATTGGCCTTTTCAAGAAAAACCTTAATATCCGCATCTTGCTCTTCCAGCCCACAAAAAGTCAGATATACATCATGCGGTTCAATCGCATCGGCGATCCCGCGCGTCACTTCCTGGTAAAATATATCGCCACGCGCCGTAAACGTTCTCGCCGGGGCAAATACCGCAATCCCATTAATGAGCAGTCGTCCAGTAGCCAGTTCGTCGAGCACCCCGAGCTTTCTGGCACAGCGCACAATCGCCTCCCGCGCCTTTTCACTGGTGTATGACTTGCCGCTTAACACCCGGGAAACCGTGCTGACTGAGTAACCCGTTTGCGTCGCAATTTGGTCCATTTTAAGCTTGCCGGACATTGTGTGACCTCTCTCACAATCAATATCTGCAAATTTTTGCAGACACAATAAGATGATTTTAAAACAGATTTATCCTGCGCACCGAAATTTGATAATTAGCCTGCGAGCATTCTCACAAATTCCTTTTGTTTGAATGCCGCGTTCTTTCTATTTTCGCCTTATCCCTGATGAACTTTGAATAAGGTGTGACATGGACAAGATACGTTTTGGCATTATTGGTGTGGGTAATATCGGTACCGTTCATGCGCGTTATTTGCTGGCGGGCACGGTGAAAGAAGCGCAACTGACTGCCGTTTGCGATATCGACGAGAAAAAGCACGATGCTATCCGCCAGATTGTGGGTGAAAAAGTCGAAATTTTCACGCATGCCCTGGACTTGCTGCGCAGCGGGCTTATCGACGCGGTGATCGTCGCCACCCCGCATTACGATCACCCGCGCTTGTCGATGCTGGCCATGCAAAACGGCATTCATACGCTGTGCGAAAAACCCGCCGGGGTTTACACCGCCCAGGTTCAGGAGATGAACGCCTGTGCCCGTGAGTGCGATGTGGTGTTCGGCATCATGTACAACCAACGCCCCAACCCGCTCTATCAGAAGGTCAAAGATCTGATCGACAGTGGCGAACTCGGCGACATCCGCCGCTCCAACTGGATTATCACCAACTGGTATCGCTCGCAGAGTTACTACAACTCCGGCGGCTGGCGCGCCACCTGGAAAGGCGAAGGCGGCGGCGTGCTGCTCAATCAGGACCCGCATCAGCTCGATATCTGGCAGTGGCTGGTGGGTATGCCGGTCCGCCTGCGTGCTTTTTGCCAGTTCGGCAAACACCGCCAGATTGAAGTGGAAGACGAAGTGACCGCCTACGCCGAGTATGCAAACGGCGCGACCGGCGTGTTCATCACCACCGTGGCGGAAACCCCGGGCACCAACCGTCTGGAAATCGCGGGCACCCGCGGAAAAGTGGTGGTGGAAGAAGGCCGCCTGCGTTTCTGGCGCCTGCGTGAATCTGAAGACGCCTTCAACGCCCGCTGGCAAAACGGTTTTGGTGAGCCGGAGTGCTGGGAAGTCACCATTCCTGTTGCTGCTGAATGCAGTGAACATCATGTGATCACCACCAATTTCTGCGCCGCTGTACTGCGCGGCGAACCGCTTATCGCTCCGGGCCTCGAAGGCATTCGCGGCCTGACCCTTTCCAACGCCATGCACCTTTCCACCTGGACCGACGGCTGGGTCGATTTGCCGTTTGATGAGCAACGCTTCAAGCAGCTGCTCGACGAACGCATCGCCGCCTCAGTCGAAAAACAGGTCGAGAGCCGCACCCTCGACGCGTCCGGAACCTGGTAATTAGGAGCCAGCATGTTACGTGTCGCAATTGTCGGAACAGGGAACATTTCGCACAACCACATTCAGGGCTATCTGGAAATGGGCGCGCGCTGCCAAATTGTCGCGCTGGTTGATATCTATCCGGAAAAAGCCCACGAGAAAAAAGAACGTTACGCGCTGCATGATGCCCGCGTTTACAGCAGCCATCAGCAGATGCTCGACGGCGAACCGGACGTCGATATCGTGGATGTCTGCACCCCGCCGTACGTTCATGCGGAAATCAGCATCGACGCACTGCATGCGGGTAAACACGTGCTGTGCGAGAAACCCATGGCCGCGTCGCTGGAAGAGTGCGACGCGATGATCGCTGCCCAACAAGCCAGCGGTAAAACGCTGTCGGTTATCGCCCAAAACCGCTTTACCGACGCCTTCTGGCGGCTGAAAGCGGCGGTCGATTCCGGCCATGCGGGGAAAATTTGCCACGCACAGGTCGATTCCTTCTGGTGGCGCGGCCACTGCTATTACGATTTGTGGTGGCGCGGCACGTGGGAAAAAGAAGGTGGCGGCTGCACGCTGAACCACGCCGTGCACCACATCGATGCCATTCAATGGATGCTCGGTTTCCCGAGCGAAGTGGTGGCGATGATGAGCAACGTCGCCCACGACAACGCCGAAGTGGAAGACCTGAGCGCCGCCATTTTTAAATACCCTTCCGGTGCACTGACCCAGCTTACCGCCTCGGTGGTGCATCACGGTGAAGATCAGAAGATTGTGATTCAGGGCGAAAAAGCACGAATCTCCGCGCCGTGGGACGTTTTCGCCAGCCAGTCGGCGGACAACGGTTTTCCGCAAGACACCCATAATGCAGCGCTGGAAGACCAGTTGGCCACGCTGTTTCGCGTGACGCCAAGGCTGCGCTGGACCTTGCACACCGGGCAAATAGATAACTTCCTCACGGCGCTCGAACAGCAGACGCCGCCGTTAGTGGACGGCGTGCAGGGCAAGCGTTCGCTGGAAATTATCACCGCCATTTATAAATCAGCAATTACCCGCACGGTGGTGACACTGCCGATTGCGCCTGACGACGTCTTTTATCGGACCGGCGGCCTGACCGCTCGCGCTCCGCATTTTTATGAAAAATCCGCCTCGGTCGCCAACTTCAGTGAAGTTGGTGCTATCCCGCTTGGCAAAAATTTCGATACAGGAGCAGCCTCATGAACAAGAACGACGGTATGAATTACGCCCCGACCGGTAAGCCTCAGCCGGTGGTTAAGCCTGGCGAGTTTGTTTTTGCCGCCGCCGCCCTCGATCACGGACATATCTATGGCATGTGCAACGGGCTGGTTGAAGCCGGAGCGCAATTGAAATGGGTGTGGGATCCGGACCCGGCGAAGGTCGATAAGTTTGTACAACAATATCCACAGGTGAAGGTCGCCGACTCGCTGGAAACGTTGCTCAACGACCCGCAGGTTCAGCTTATCGCGGGCGCGGGCGTGCCGTCTGAACGTTGCGCGCTGGGGCTGAAAGTGATGGCGGCGGGGAAAGATTACTTTGTCGATAAAGCGCCGTTGACCACCCTCGAACAGCTCGAAGATGCCAAAGCGATGGTCGCCAAAACCGGGCGCAAATACGCGGTGTATTACAGCGAACGACTGCACGTCGAAAGCGCGGTCTTTGCCGGGCAACTGGTGAAACAAGGCGCGATTGGTCAGGTCATTCAGACGATTGGCACCGGCCCACACCGCGAAGGCGAAGGCCGTCCTGACTGGTTCTACGAGAAACGTTACTTCGGCGGCATTCTGTGCGACATCGGCAGCCATCAGATTGAGCAATTCCTGTTTTACACCGGCAATGAAGAGGCGCACATCGTCGCCAGCCAGGTCCGTAACGTCACCCATCCGCAGTATCCGCAATTCGAAGATTTTGGCGATGCGATGCTGGCCGGAGCCAACGGCGCGACCGGTTATTTCCGCTGCGACTGGTTTACCCCTGCGGGTCTGCCAACCTGGGGCGACGGGCGCCTGACGCTGCTCGGCACCGAAGGCTATATCGAAATCCGCAAATACATCGACCTGACGCGCGGCGAACAGGACGTGGTGTATCTGGTGAATAAAGAGGGTGAGCACCGCTATCCGGTGGCGGGTCAGGTGGGCTTCCCGTATTTCGGCGAGCTAATTAAGGATTGCCTGAATCGCACTGAAAACGCCATGAGCCAGGCGCACGCCTTTAAGGCCGCTGAACTGTGCGTCAAAGCGCAAATGCTGGCTAACGCGGGCCAATAAGGAGGCCATGATGAAAACGCTGAATGCCGCCATTATCGGTTGCGGGGCCATTCATCAATGCCACGTTGAAGCGCTGCGCCAGATACCTGGCGTCGTTCTCCGCGCGGTGGTGGACACCGAGAAAGATAAAGGACTGGCGCTGTCTGCTGAGTACAACTGTCATTTTTATCAGGACTACCGGGAGATGCTCTGCGATGTGACCATTGACGTGGTACACATCTGCACGCCGCATTATCTGCATAAACCGATGATCCTTGCCGCGCTGGCGGCAGGGAAACAGGTGTTCTGCGAAAAGCCGGTCGGGATGAACATGGCGGAAGTCGCGGAAATTCAGACAGCGGAAAAGCAGGCCGCCGGGCAATTGGGCGTGTGCTATCAAAACCGCCTGAACCCCACCAGCCTGGCGCTTCATCAGCTTCTGGACGAGAACGCTTTAGGGCGGCTGCTGAGCATTAATGCGTTTCTCACCTGGTCACGCCCCCCTCCTTATTACGCCAATAGCCCCTGGCGTGGACGTTACGCCACCGAAGGCGGCAGCTTGCTGATTAATCAGGCCATTCACACCCTTGATCTGGTGCAGTGGTTTGGCGGCGGCGTCACACGTCTGAAGGGCATGGTCGACTGCGCACGGCTTGAGGACACCATCGATACCGAAGACACCGCCATGGCGACGCTGGAATTTAGCGGCGGCGCACACGGCTTGTTTTTCGCCAGCAACAATCACACTCGGGATGCGCCATTGCAGCTGGAAATCCATTGCGAACAAGGCGAGTTGCAACTGCGAGACAACACGCTTTGGCGCGTATCAGAAGGCAAACGGGTGGTTCTCACCAGCGACGAAACACCCTACAGCCACAGCAAAAGCTATTGGGGAATTGGCCACCTTCAGGCCATTCGCCGGTTTTATGAGGCCCTGCACAGCGGCAGGTCCGAGGGCATTACCGGTCTTCACGAGGCAGCGAAATCCCTGCAACTCGTCGAAGCGATTTACCGGTCCTCACAATTACGACACTGGGTCACGTTACCCCATTAACAACGCGATTCCGGCGGCACTAAGATGCGGCACACAGTGAGCGTGTGCCATATAACGAAACATCGAACAGAGAATAATAATTATGGTTAAACCTACTGAACGCAAAGTGGGTTATGGCGTAGCAATTGGCTACGGCGTAACCGATCTTTTTGGCGGGGGTGCTTTTGCCGTTATCGGCACCTGGTTGCTCTTTTTTTACACCACCTACTGCGGCCTGTCAGTATTAGAGGCAGGATCGATTTTCGCCATCGCCAGGGTTATTGATGCGATTTTAAGCCCGATTATGGGCTACGTTACGGATAATTTTGCCAATACCTGGCTTGGCAGACGCTTTGGTCGCCGACGCTTTTTCCTGCTGCTGAGCGCCCCGCTAATGCTCCTGTATGCTCTGGTGTGGGTCACCGACATGAGCTACTGGTATTACCTTGGCACCTACCTTTCCATTGAGCTGCTTTCAGCCATGGTACTGGTGCCGTGGGAAACGCTGGCGGCTGAAATGACTAACCGCTTTAGCGAGCGCACACGTCTGTCGGGCGTTCGTATGATGTGCTCGTCCCTCGGTGGTTTTTTGGCGGTGTCAGTGCCTGGGGTGATTATGCAGTTCACTGGCAAAGACAACCCATTCACCTACACCCTGACCGGCAGCATCTTTGCGCTGATTTTCTGTATCGCCGTCTTTACTACCTGGGCCTGTACCTGGGAAGCAAAGGATGTGCGCGAGGAATACGAATTTGCCCCGGTCAACGACAGACAGCCCGGACTCCTTAACCACCTGAAATATCTGGTGCTTGACCTGTTTTCATCGTTCAAGATCAGGGCCTTCCGTCAGCATATCATCATCTATATTTGCTCATTTACGGCGATGGATGTATTCGGCTCGGTATTCACCTATTTTGTGATTTATGGTCTGCATCGCGATGCGGCTGCCGTATCAGGCTTGCTCAGTATCGCCGCGTTTGTGTCCATCCCCGGCACGTTCGGCTTTATGATGCTGATGAACAAACTGAACCTGACCCCATCCAGTGCGCTACGACTTTCCTACAGCTGCATTTTTGCGGTGCTGGCGTTCTTGTTCGTGGTCTATATCAACAATATTGCGGTGAACACCATCGTGTTCTCCGCTGTCTTTATGCTACTGGGCCTCGCCCGTGCCGGGTTGTATTACATCCCCTGGAACATTTACAGCTTCATTCCAGACGTAGATGAAATAGTGACCCGCCAACGTCGGGAAGGTATTTTTGCAGGCGTAATGGTTCTGACCCGCAAAAGCACCGTCGCGCTGGCGGTGATGCTGATTGGCGTTGTGTTGCAGGAAAGTGGCTTTGTGAAAGGCGGAGGGGCTCAGCCGATCAGCGCTCTGCACGCGATAATCGGCCTGATGATTTTCGCTACTGGAGCCCTGCTGTCGATAAGCTTCTGGATGACCTATAAGTTCAAGCTTAATCAACAAAGTCATAAAACGCTGATTAAGGAAATTGCCCGCCGCAAACTGGGCGGTAGCGCTGAAGCGTGTGATGAAGAAACCCGCCAGGTGATTAAAGACCTCACCGGTCGGGCCTACAACGAAGTCTGGGACGCTAGTCCTGATAAAAGCAAAAAAGGTGCTGCTTTCGCGCCTGGAAGTTAAGTCAGTCCAGGGTTGATGCCGATTTTTTTGGCATCAGCCCTTAAGAAACACACCTTACGCGCCGCTTTTAGATTAAAAGTAGATTGAGAGCTGAGCGAAAAAATTGAACGTGTACACCTACTGGGTCGATCAGAGCAAGAACGGGATCCCCGACTACATAAAACTCTGTATGCGCACCTGGCAGCGTGCCATTTCAGGTATCACGATTGAAATAATCAATCACCAGAATCTCCATCGCTATCTGCCTGAAACGTTATTAACGCCGTCGTTTTATCGTCTCTCTTTGGCCATGCAATCTGATGTGGTATCTGTTTGGGTGCTCCTGACCCGGGGAGGCGTTTTCCTTGATGCTGATACCATCATGACCAAGGATCCTTTCTCTAATGGTCAGTTCCCGAAGGATAAATTCTCTGCGTTTGGCTATCCCCTGAGAAAGAGGATCCATTTAGCCGTCATGTCATCCCCAGAACCTAATCACCCCTTGCTTTCAAAATGGGCGGAGGCGATCGCAGAACGCTTGAGTGTTCCGCTTCCCACCCCTGTTCCGTGGGATTATGTTGGCAACAGCATTGTGAATGCGCTTTTCGACAGCGGGCACTATTCCGAGAACACAGAGATAATCGATGCAACCGTCAGCGGGAATATTCTCGAGTTAGGTAATCACCATAAGCATCCGCATCACCGATATCTGGACTTCTATTTCACCGCGCCCAAACTCACTTTTGAAGAGATCGTCGCGAAATCAAACTGTGGCCTGATTTCATTGCACAACTCCTGGACACCCGACATATACCGGAACGCAAATCTGCAGGAACTCGTTAAGAGCAAAGACAGCGTACTGCTCTCGCATCTGTTGATAAATCTCTGCATGCCTACGAGCCCAAAGTCAGATACAGGCAAAGCGTCCAGCACAGGCCTGAAATAAGCCGGAATTCAGATTCCCCGTGAACCCTCTGGCGAGTTTACAGTTCCTTACGCTATACTATCCCGGATATTGCCGGTCCAGAGCCTTCGGACCGGTTTTTTTAAGCGTTCATCCAATTCAATCAACGACTCAACCATCCTCCCGAGGTTCTGACCTTAACGGTTAGAAAAACTATGTTAAACAGTATATTAATCATACTCTGCCTCATCGGCGTCAGTGCGTTTTTCTCGATTTCTGAGATTTCGCTTGCAGCTTCCCGCAAAATCAAACTGAAGCTGCTCGCCGATGAGGGCAATATAAATGCACACCGTGTTCTCAAAATGCAGGAAAACCCCGGTATGTTCTTTACCGTGGTGCAAATCGGTCTTAACGCCGTCGCCATTCTGGGTGGTATCGTCGGTGATGCAGCTTTTTCCCCGGCCTTCCATAGCATCCTTATTAAGTACGTCTCAGCCGAGCTTGCTGAGCAGATAAGTTTCATTCTGTCGTTCGTGCTGGTCACCAGTTTGTTCATCCTGATAGCTGACCTGACTCCGAAACGCATCGGTATGATTTCGCCCGAAGCCGTGGCTTTGCGGATCATCAACCCGATGCGCTTCTGCCTCTCGGTATTCCGCCCGTTGGTGTGGTTCTTTAACGGCATGGCGAACATGATTTTCCGCCTGTTCAAGCTGCCGATGGTGCGTAAAGACGACATCACCTCCGACGATATTTACGCGGTAGTGGAAGCCGGTGCGCTGGCAGGCGTGTTGCGTAAGCAGGAACACGAGCTGATTGAGAACGTGTTTGAACTGGAATCACGTACCGTGCCGTCGTCTATGACCTCGCGCGAAAACGTTATCTGGTTCGATTTGAACGAAGACGAACAAAGCCTGAAGAACAAAGTCGCGCAGCATCCACACTCTAAGTTCCTGGTGTGTAAAGAAGATATCGACCACATCATCGGCTACGTTGACTCAAAAGACCTGTTGAACCGTGTGCTGGCGAACCAGAGCCTGGCGCTGGCGGGTGGCGTGCAGTTACGCAATACGCTGATTGTGCCGGATACCCTGACGCTCTCAGAAGCGCTGGAAAGTTTCAAAGCCGCCGGTGAAGACTTCGCGGTTATCATGAACGAATACGCGCTGGTGGTGGGCATTATCACCCTCAACGATGTGATGACCACGCTGATGGGCGACCTGGTCGGCCAGGGTCAGGAAGAACAGATTGTGGCGCGTGATGAAAACTCATGGCTCATCGACGGCGGTACGCCGATTGAAGACGTGATGCGCGTGCTGGATATCGACGATTTCCCGCAGTCGGGCAACTATGAAACCATCGGCGGCTTCATGATGTTTACCCTGCGTAAAATCCCGAAACGTACCGATTTCGTGAAGTTCTCTGGCTATAAATTCGAGGTGGTAGATATCGATAACTACCGCATCGATCAGCTGCTGGTGACGCGCGTCGACAGCAAGCCAACGGTTCTGACGCCGAAACTGCCTGACGCCGAAGAGAAAGGCGCGGCATAAGTTTACGGCCCGTAGAAACATTAACGGCTCCCTTTCGAGGAGCCGTTTTTTTTACTGCTTATTTACTGCATAGCACGTTTGTTGATTACGCCATCTCAGTTTGCAGACGCGTAACCTGACGGTTAATCTCGGACATGACAGAAAGATGCTGTTTGTCCTTCACTTTCGGGATAAGAATCTTGCCCTTATCAAATTCGAAAGCGCCCACGTCCTTGATGTACAACCGTCCACGAAACAGGATCTTCACGTACTTAGCCACCTGAAGTGGGTTGTACCGTTGGAAAATTTTCATTGTTATCTCCTGCTGAGTCTTACGCCCTTGCGACTCCACAATCGGTTCCGCGTTCCGGGGCGCAAAATTAATGCACTAAAACTATAGTCCATATCGACCGGGACACCCAGTCTGTATAAGTTTATTTACCGTTTGATGACAGTAATTAAGAATAATCTATTCTGATTGGGGAATAAGGCAGTATAAGCCTTCATTTTTCCACGGTTATGTGCGGTCACCCGCAAACTGGCATCATGATTGCGGGTAAAGCTCATAATTCGCACTTATGATTAAAGCTCAGAACCAAGTGGTCGGATCACCTGCATAAAATAAGGAAAACACCATGACCCTACGTAAGCTGATGGCGATTTCATGCCTGTTAATGCCGCTGATGGCCTCTGCACATAATTTCCAGAACGGTCAACGGGTGCCCGCTGTGGGCATCGCCGACCGTGGCGAACTCATTCTTGATAATGATGATTTTAGCTATAAAAATTGGAATAGCTCGCAGCTTGCAGGCAAAGTGAGAGTTGTACAACATATTGCCGGCCGTACATCTGCCAAAGAGAAAAACGCCACGCTCATCGAAGCGATTAAGTCCGCAAAATTCCCGCATGACAAATACCAGACCACCACCATCGTAAACACCGACGACGCCATTCCAGGCTCGGGGATGTTCGTGCGCAGCAGTATTGAGAGCAATAAAAAGCTCTATCCGTGGTCGCAGTTTATTGTCGACAGCAATGGGGTGGCACGCAGCGCCTGGCAGCTTGAAGAAGGCGGTTCCGCGATTGTGGTGCTGAATAAAGAGGGCCGCGTGGAATGGGCGAAAGACGGGGCGCTGACCCAGGAGGATGTGCAGCAGGTTATCGCCCTGCTGCATAAGTTACTCGGTCAGTAGATTGATACCCGGAAGCCGGGGTTGAGAAACGCTTCACGCGGCGTGTAGTCGAGGGTTTTGCCCTGCCAGTCGTGAACGTGCGCCCCGGCAGCCACCGCAACCGCGTGGCCCGCAGCGGTATCCCAGACGTTAGTCGGCCCGAAGCGCGGATAAAGCTGCGCCTGCCCTTCCGCCACCAGGCAGAATTTGAGCTACGAACCAATCGATGTGGTCTGATGCTCGCCGAGCTGCTGCAGGTACTCCGTCAACTCGCCGTCGGCGTGCGAACGGCTAATCACCACCAGCGGCGGCCGGGCATCGCGGACGTGAATCTGATTGCGCACGCCGCACTCTTCTTTCCAGGCCTTGCCTTCATGCGCGCTATACATCACTTTCATCACGGGCGCATAGACCACGCCGAGCACCGGTTTTCCCTGTTCAATCAGGGCGATATTGACCGTGAACTCCCCGTTGCGCTTGATAAACTCTTTAGTGCCATCGAGCGGATCCACCAGCCAGTAACGCTGCCAGTGCTGGCGCACGTCCCAGCCCGGCGGGTCTTCTTCTGACAGCACCGGAATGTCCGGCGTCAGGGCATTCAGCCCGCTGACGATCACTCTGTGGGCCGCGATATCCGCTGCCGTCACCGGGGAATCATCAGCTTTGCTGACGACGTCCATCGGCTCCGCCCCATCGTAAACCTGCATAATGGCATCACCTGCTTTCCGTGCAAGCTGACATACTTGTTCCAGCATTTTCCACCTCGTGTTAAGTAGAGTGGCGTTAACTCGTTGTTTTATTTATATCCTATCGCGACCAATTGCGCTATCTGTGAAGCGTTGCCCGTTTCCTCGCACAATTTTCTGGCAACCTTCACACTTCTGTAAGCAACAGGATGTATACCCTTTTGTCTTTTGTGCCCTCGATCAATGAAAGGACCCCTCTGATGATTAAGTTTAGCGCAACGCTCCTTGCCACGCTGATTGCCGCGAGTGTTCAGGCCTCGACAGTGGATTTGAGGATCATGGAAACCACTGACCTGCACAGCAACATGATGGATTTTGACTACTACAAAGACTCCGCCACGGAAAAGTTTGGCCTGGTGCGCACCGCCAGCCTGATCAACGCCGCGCGGGGTGAAGTGCAAAACAGCGTACTGGTGGATAACGGCGATGTCATTCAGGGGAGCCCACTCGGCGATTACATGGCGGCGAAAGGCCTCAAAACGGGCGATGTACATCCCGTTTACAAGGCGATGAACACCCTGGATTACGCGGTGGGCAACCTCGGTAACCACGAATTTAACTACGGTCTGGAATACCTGCATAAAGCGATCAATGGGGCGAAGTTCCCGTACGTTAACGCCAATATCATCGACGTTAAAACCCAAAAGCCGCTCTTTACGCCGTATCTGATTAAAGAGACCCAGGTTGTCGACAAAGACGGCAAGCCGCAGACACTAAAAATTGGCTACATCGGTTTTGTGCCGCCACAGATTATGATTTGGGATAAAGCCAATCTCAGCGGCAAAGTGACGGTGAATGACATTACTGAAACCGCCCGCAAGTATGTGCCTGAAATGCGTGAAAAAGGTGCCGACGTGGTGGTGGTTATTGCCCACTCCGGCCTCTCCGCCGATCCGTATCAGGCGATGGCAGAAAACTCCGTTTACTATCTCAGCCAGGTACCGGGCGTGGATGCGATCATGTTTGGTCACGCCCATGCGGTGTTCCCGTCGAAGGATTTCGCCAGCATCAAAGGGGCGGATATCGACAAAGGTTTACTCAACGGCGTGCCAGCGGTGATGCCTGGCATGTGGGGCGATCATCTCGGCGTGGTGGATTTGGTGCTGAACAATGACGGCGGTAAATGGCAGGTATCGCAGGCCAAAGCCGAAGCGCGGCCGATATATGACGCCGTTGCCAAAAAATCCCTCGCTGCTGAAGACCAAAATATGGTGAAGGTGCTGAAGGCCGATCACGACGCCACGCGGGCGTTCGTCAGCAAGCCTATCGGTAAATCGTCCGACAATATGTACAGCTATTTGTCGCTTGTGCAGGACGATCCCACCGTTCAGGTGGTGAATATGGCGCAGAAAGCCTACGTGGAGCACTTTATTCAGGGCGACCCGGACCTGGCAAAATTGCCGGTGCTTTCCGCCGCCGCACCGTTTAAAGCCGGTGGACGTAAAAACGATCCGGCCAGCTTTGTCGAAGTGGAAAAAGGCCAGCTCACCTTCCGTAACGCCGCCGATTTGTATCTCTACCCGAATACGCTGGTGGTGATGAAAGTCAGCGGCAAAGAAGTGAAAGAGTGGCTGGAATGCTCCGCCGGGCAGTTCAATCAAATTGACGTGTCCAGCAGCAAACCGCAGTCGCTGATCAACTGGGACGGTTTCCGCACCTATAACTTCGACGTTATCGACGGCGTGGATTATCAGATTGATGTCAGCCAGCCGGCACGCTACGACGGCGAATGCCAGAGCATTAACCCGAAAGCAGAACGTATCAAAAACCTGACCTTTAACGGCAAGCCTATCGACCCGGCCGCAACCTTCCTGGTGGCAACCAATAACTACCGCGCTTACGGCGGCAAGTTTGCCGGAACCGGCGACAGCCATATCGCGTTCGCATCACCGGATGAAAACCGTTCCGTGCTGGCGGCGTGGATCGGGGCGGAGTCGAAAAAGCAGGGCGAAATCCATCCTGCGGCGGACAACAACTGGCGCTTAGCGCCGATTCATTCGGCTACGCCGCTGGATATTCGTTTTGAAACATCACCGACGGAGAAAGCCGCGGCGTTTATCAAAGACCACGCGCAGTATCCGATGAAAAAAGTCGGCACGGACGATATCGGTTTTGCGGTGTATCAGCTTGATTTAAGCAAGTAACGCACTCATCGCAAGCCCGGCAGGCGTTAGCGCTGCCGGGCAATTCCCGCTTTTTATCGGTCAATCACGCCGCACGCGCATCCCAGTTCGCCATTACCTGCGGCAGGTTCAGCTCAATCCAGTCCGCCAGCGCTTCTACTTTCTCACTCACCTGCACGCCGAGCGGCGTCAGGCTGTATTCCACATGCGGAGGCACCACCGGATACGACACCCGGTCGATAAAGCCATCCATCTCCAGCGCCTGTAACGACTGCGCCAACATCTTCTCGCTGACGCCGCCCATTTTCCGGCGCAGGTCGCTGAAGCGATGGGTGCCATCGCGTAATGCCACCAGAATAAGCACGCCCCAGCGGCTGGTCACATGCTTGAGCACGTCGCGGGACGGACACTGTTCGGCAAATAAATTGCCATCGCGCAGTTGTTCACTGAGGGTCGGAATTGCCATTTTCATACTTACCTTTTTGTACGTACTTACTAAAAGTAAGTAAGGGTGTTAGCGTATCACAACTGAAGACAAACACGAAGGAGTCACATGATGATCGCAATTACCGGCGCTACCGGCCAACTGGGCCAACTTGTTATCGACCACCTGCTGAAAACGGTTTCCGCCAACCAACTGGTCGCCATTGTGCGTAACCCGGCGAAAGCCCAGGCGCTGAGCGATAAAGGCATCGTCGTCCGTCAGGGCGATTACACCGACGAAGCCGGACTTAAATCTGCGCTTCAGGGCGTAGAAAAACTGCTGCTGATTTCCGGCAGCGAAGTCGGCCAACGCACCGTGCAGCACCGCAACATCATCAACGCCGCGAAAGCTGCGGGCGTGAAATTCATCGCCTACACCAGCCTGCTCCATGCTGATAAATCCCCATTGGGTCTGCACGTTGAGCACGTCGAAACCGAGAAAATGCTCGCGGAGTCGGGTATCGCGTATACCCTGCTGCGCAACGGCTGGTACACCGAAAACTATCTCGCCAGCGCACCTCCTGCCATTGAGCACGGCGTGTTTATTGGGGCTGCGGGCGACGGCAAAATTGCCTCCGCGACCCGCGCCGATTATGCGGCAGCCGCGGCACAGGTGATGAGCTCAGAAGGCCACGCCGGTAAAGTCTATGAGCTGGCGGGTGACAATGCGTGGACGCTTAGCGAACTGGCCGCTGAACTGAGCAAACAGAGCGGTAAAAACGTGAGCTACCAGAACCTGAGCGAAGCGGATTTTGCCGCCGCGTTGAAAGGCGTCGGCCTGCCTGCCGGGCTGGCAGATATGCTGGCGGACTCTGACGTTGGCGCGTCAAAAGGCGGCCTGTTTGATGACAGCCGCACGCTCAGCAAACTGATCCAGCGCCCGACCACCGCGTTGTCTGATAGCGTCAAAAACATTCTGTAAACGTTAACGATAGGTTATTTTTTGTGGCGTCCCCACGGGGTATCTTCGATAATGTCGGGATATTCCGTGGGAGGTTAGCGTGCAGGGTGTTCCTCAGCAGTTCACAGACGAGCGAGACAGCGCCAGCTTCCGCCATCTGGCTCAGGTGCCAGGGGTGGAGCTTTATCACGCCCATATCTCGCGCTATGCCTTTGAACCGCATACCCACGAAGCCTTTGGTATCGGCGCCATTGAACTCGGTGCCGAACGTTTTCGCTATCGCGGTACCCAGTATGTGGCGCCGGTCAATTCGGTAGTCACCATGAACCCGGATGAACTGCACACCGGTGAAGCGGAAACCGCCGACGGCTGGCGCTATCGGATGGTGTACCTGGAACCGGATTTACTGGAAGAAGTGACTGGCGTTCGCCATTGGTGGTTCAGCGACGTGGTTCGCCATGATGCAGAGCGGTCTGCCAGACTGTGCCAGCAGATTTATGGCCTGTGGAACACCGACGACCCGCTGGCGCAAAAAGGGCTGCTGCTCGATCTGATTGAGACCTTCAGCCCCTTCGCCCACCATGCTCCGCGTCTGCATGAAGCGACCCATCGTTTCGAACGCGTACGCGACTATCTGCACGACAACTATATGCACAGTGTGACGCTCGACGATCTGGCTGCCGTGGTATCACTCAGTCCGTACCACTTTCAGCGTCAGTTCAAAGCCCGTTATCACGTGACGCCGCACCAGATGCTGATGGCGATTCGCCTGTGGCGTGCAAAAGATTTTCTGACTCGCGGCATGCCTGCCGCCGAAGTGGCCGCCGCGACCGGCCTGACCGATCAGTCTCACCTCACCCGGGCCTTTACCCTTCGCTACGGCATCACGCCCGTTCGCTACCAGAAACAGGTTTTCATGCGCTAATGCGCAACCTCATACAATACGCCCCACCGCCGCCCCTCCTACACTGCACCTGTTGACTAAGAAGGTGCAGAAGATGATGAGTGGTGTGTTGTACGCCCTGCTGGCGGGGCTGATGTGGGGTTTGATTTTCGTTGGGCCGCTACTGGTGCCGGAATATCCGGCGGTGTTGCAGTCGATGGGGCGCTATCTGGCGTTGGGGTTAATCGCCCTGCCGTTAGCATGGCTCGGACGCGCAAAACTTAAACAGCTCAGCCAAAGCGACTGGCTTACGGCGCTGGGCCTGACCATGATGGGCAACCTCATTTATTACGTGTGCCTGGCCAGCGCCATTCAGCGCGCGGGCGCACCGGTTTCAACGATGATCATCGGCACACTGCCGGTGGTACTTCCGATATTTGCCAATCTGCTGTACAGCCATCGCGACGGTAAGCTCTCCTGGCTGAGCATGGCGCCTGCCCTGGTTTGCATCGCGTTGGGATTACTATGCGTGAATATCGCCGAGCTGCGCCACGGTGTGGTCAATTTCAGTTGGTGGCGTTATGGGAGCGGGATCGGTCTGGCGTTAATATCCGTCGTTTGCTGGGCGTGGTACGCACTGCGCAATGCGCGCTGGCTGCGTGAAAATCCGGATAAGCACCCGATGATGTGGGCCACCGCCCAGGCGCTGGTGACGCTGCCGATGTCATTGCTGGGGTATCTACTGGCCTGTGCGTGGCTAAGCGGTCAGGGACAATCATTCCCATTGCCGTTCGGCCCGCGTCCTGTCGTCTTTATCACCCTGATGATTGCCATCGCGGTGTTCTGCTCTTGGGTCGGGACACTGTGCTGGAACATTGCCAGTCAGCGACTGCCGACGGTGATCCTCGGGCCTTTGATTGTGTTCGAAACGCTGGCAGGCCTGCTGTATACCTTCCTGCTGCGCCAGAGTTTTCCACCGCTGCTGACGTTCACCGGCATTGCGCTGCTGGTGGTCGGCGTGATTATCGCCGTGCGGGCCAAGCTGCAAAAGCCGCGGCTTCAGGCCCTTGAATAAGGACCTGACGGGATTATTAGTGCCCGGTTACGACGGCCGCAGCAACAGGGTTGTCAGACTGTGCAACAACGGCGGTACGTGCCACAGGATGCGCACCGTTACTGCCGGTAGCGACAGCCATTTCAGCTGGGTGATCGGATGAAGCAATGACCGCGCCACGTTCAACAGGATGTGCGCCGTTACCACCGGTCGCCGCGGTCATTGCCACAGGATGGTCGGAGTTCGCTACAACGGTTGTTCTGGCAATCGGATGATTAGCGAAAGCAGGGAGACTTACGACGGCGAAGGTTAAAGCCAGGATAGTTTTTTTCATAATAATACCTCTAATAAAAGCAATTTTAACGACAAAATCCACAACGATATTTCATCGAAATCCATCTAACAGTCTCTAACCTTCGCGAAATCTCTGCAAAGTCTAATACATTTAAAATTGAATTTAGCGGGACGGTACTACTGAAGAGCACTCAGACCCTTTGAGAAAGAGCCTGAGTGTAGGAGAGGACGACGTTCGAACTACGCGGTACGTTTCTTACTAAGCACCCACCAGCCCAGGCCCAGCACCACAAACCACAGTGGCGTGACGATTAGCGCCTGTCGGGTATCTTCCTGCAGCGTCAACAACACGATCACGAACACGAAGAACGCCATACAGACCCAGCACATAAGCTTGCCGAGTGGCATTTTGTATTTTGACGCTTCATGCAGCTGCGGACGCTGTTTGCGGTAGACCAGATACGAGCACAGAATAATGGTCCACACGAACATAAACAGTATCGCCGACACGGTGGTGATCATTGTGAACGCGGCGATTGCGCTTGGATTCACGTACAGCATCACTACCCCGCCCAGCAGACAGATGCAGGAGAAAGTCAGGCCTTTCGCCGGAACCGCACGCTTAGAGAGTTTGGCGAACGCTTTTGGCGCCACGCCTTCCTGTGCCAGACCGAACAGCATACGGCTGGTCGAGAACACGCCGCTGTTCGCGGACGATGCCGCAGAGGTCAGCACCACAAAGTTGATGATGCTCGCCGCCGCAGGCAGGCCAACCAGCACGAACAGTTCAACGAACGGACTCTTATCCGGCACCACGGAACCCCATGGCGTGACGGACATAATCACCACCAGCGCAAACACGTAGAACATGATGATGCGGATGGGAATGGAGTTAATGGCGCGCGGCAGCGATTTCTCCGGGTCTTTCGTTTCGGCCGCCGTGGTGCCCACCAGCTCAATACCGACGAAAGCAAACACCGCTATCTGGAACCCGGCGAAGAAGCCGCTAATCCCTTTCGGGAACCAGCCGCCGTC